>JAABUP010002154.1_pt1 | contig 39313 bp, 36 predicted proteins | sample 5559201 | NCBI WGS metagenome assembly JAABUP01 (sample SAMN10711887, study PRJNA513373) | rock metagenome | isolation source: Antarctica rocks | place: Antarctica | reverse complement strand
AGTGAGTGAGTGAGTGAGTGAGTGAGTGAGTGAGTGAGTGAGTGAGTGAGTGAGTGAGTGAGTGAGTGAGTGAGTGAGTGAGTGAGTGAGTGAGTGAGTGAGTGACCTTACCTACATAAGGCGAAGGGGTTTCCTCCACAATCTTCTGATGCCGCCGCTGTATCGAGCATTCCCTCTCAACAAAGGTCACCATGTTACCTTCGCCATCCCCAAACATCTGCACCTCAATGTGGCGTGCACGCTGGACATACTTCTCAACGAAAACGCCAGCATCTCCAAAATTGGCCTTGCCCTGCCTGTAGAGTCATACAGCAGACTGAAGCCCATGTGAATGTGACATGCAGTGGATACTGCTGGGAAAGCATTAGCTTTTGCTACACAGCTTCACACTAAAACACTAAACCCTAAGCACAGCAGAAAATGCAACACTGCCTAGCATAGCTCAACACGGCATAGCTGGCTCGTGCTACAAGGTTTCGAGCTTCAGAGGCATCTTGGACAATCAAAATAATTTTGTGAGGTACAAACAAACAACTATGGCAGCCTCTGACCTGACAACGCTGTATGCTCACGCACACGCACAGCGTCTCTTGTGCCGTGCACTCAGGTTCACGAGCACAATACAGTAACAGTACAACAGTATAGTACAGTGATACAACAGTACAGATGCACAACAATACAATAAGGTAATGGCAGACTTAGAGCCATGGCCATCTTAGCAGCTCCTATATCACATGAACCTCCAGCATTTTAACATACTTTAGTGTTCCTTCCTGCTGACAGCCTGACTAAATCATGGGCAAGGGCAGATTGTCATTGATAGACTGATCACAACTGCAAAATCTGCAGCTCAAATAGAGTCACCACAACCAGTTGAATAACAATTTCAGCGCTGATGCATGTTGAAGACAAAGATGCAATGAGAGCTGCGTCTGCAATCCTGCAAACAGTCCCCATGCAGTCCCATACAAGCAAGTTGCACCTGCCAGCAGTCTCAAAGTTCTTGACCAGATCATCCTTGGAATGGCAGATATAGATGCCAATGCCTCCACCCCCCCCTGTTGCCTTCAGCAACACTGGGTACCCGACCTGGGATGAGCCATCACAAGTGGGGTCAAATGATTTCAACACAGGCAGGTGCAGGAAATTTGAAAACTGCAAGCCAGGTGCATGAAAGTTGAAAAGTGCAAGCCAGGTGCATGACAAATGAAAAGTGCAAGCCTGGGGTGGTGGGGGCTGGTTGGGGGTGGATCTTAAGGTGGTTGTTGTGTAGGTGACATGCATCTTGAGCTGTGCAAAAACGCAGCTCCAAGGTTGCAGAGACGCATGCTTGACACTGTGCAAGCACAACAACCAGCCCGATACAAAAGGAGAAATGTATGCAGGTAAATGCGCTGCTGCTCTGCATGCATGCATGCATGTATCTATGGCACTCAGCATGCAGCAGTACAATAACTGCACAGCTTTATAAATGTGTGCTAGGATGCACAATGAGGCATGAATGATGGCACCTTGTCAGCTTGAGCCTGAGCTTCTTCAACTGAGCTCAACAGGCTGCTACCTACACCAGCAGCCTTGTTTCACCCAGATTCATTGCAAATGACATGTTGTGTTGACACCAATGCTTGCATGAGGCAATGTGGTTGTGCTGACTCCTCAAGTGTTTTGTGCAGCATGACTACATGAAACATGCTGTGAACCTCACAAAGTATCCAGTTGCTTGGCATGGAAGCAAGTCATGTGCCTTTCATTACGCTTTTGTAGATCCTTGGTGTGCCAAAGCCAAGGCACAGCATGCAACAACTGCACTGCGGTTGTGATTGAGCTTGCTCGCCTGCCAAGATTGGTACTTTAGCATTTTCAGCAAAAGCTCTGGCATCATGCTTTCGACTGAACAGCCGCATGGTGTCTGATTTGGGACCCAAGAAAGCAATGCCGGCTTCTTCGCACATGTCCACAAACTCAGCGCTTTCACTGAGGAAACCATAGCCTGGATGCACAGCATTGCACCTGCAAAGAAAGCATCAGGTGTCATGTCATGAGTCAGTGATGCCATTGCTGGCAACGAGGACATGCTCACATGGTGGACACTGCATTGCATTGTAGGAAACGAACATATAATGCACGTAGTTGACACTCAGTATGCTATGTAGCAAGCATTGCATGACGGGATGTGCTGCAGGCAGTTCAGCAACGGTGACTGGTAGACAGCTGTTTTGGCTATTTTGACCCTGGGAACTGCAGAGCCTGTCCTCAGGCATACTTGGTTGTTTTGGCCACCTCCAGGAGCTTTTGAGCGTTAGTATACTCTTTCGGAGAGGAGCCTAGGCAGACAGCCTCGTCGCCATCTTTCACATGCAGGGATAGGGCGTCTGGCTCGGTGAAGACCACAACCGTCGGGATGCCGAGGGCCTTGGCTGACCGAATGACCCGACGGGTGATCTCGCCTCTGTTAGCTATCAACAGCTTGGGCTTTGGCGCTGAGCCTGCACGCAGTCGGCTTGCCGTTTCCGTTATTGACGCAAGATTGTGCCCCTTATGCATATCAGCAGGCAAGGTGGCTTGAGCAAGCTACGGCAGCGGGCGTGCTTCCAAAAGAAGGCATCACCATTTGGTTCTTCCATGCTGCTTCACGGGGCCGTGCGAGTGCGTCAGGCACGGCCCGCACGATCCGCTGCGGGTGAATCCGACCAAGGCGAATTTCCGACCGGATACAGAGAGGTACCGCCAACTTGAGGACAAACGCACGGATGACCAGCAACTTTGTGTTTCGTCGCGACTCTTACATAGGGTCGCCTGGCCAGACCTCTCGCTGCGTCAGTGCACCCCAGTCAAAGTGACGACCATGTGATATCCCAAATTTACGTGAAGATCGACTGTGATGAGTAATGGTATAAGCACGTGAACGATACCCTTGCTCGCGTTCAATCTAGTAGCATTTGGACCTCCTGCAGCACTGTTGTACTATTGCAGACTTTATGACTTTGTCTGAACCAAATGCATGTGGTGGTTTTCTTAGGGAATGCTTTGCATGTAGGAAGCAAATCTTGCCTGTATGAATTCACTGAACTGAACTTCTTGTCTGTTGGGTCCCAGTTGCCCCCCAGGACATTAAATATATTGATTGATTGATTGTAGTACGAGAAGTCATGCCATCGAAGCTTCCAAGCACAATCTTGAAGACCAGGGCCCGACAGAAGCATTTCAACACCTCCGAACTGAGGTGCTAGGACGAGAGACACAACAAGACGGTGTCACTAGTGATGCATAGTACTATGCATGCCAGGCAAGACAAGGTTTGCTTTGTATTGAAGCACATGAGCTTGTGAATGTCCTCACCATCAGCTTACGTCAACACAGCTGAATTGTTGCAAGCAGGGATGTTTCGATCAAGTAAGCTCTTACTAGGAACTCAGCTCATGCAACTCCAGCAAGCATTTCAGTAGCAACTGCTGCTGACTCGGAGGAATACCCTTCCGGGTTTATTAACCTCATAACAAAGACTGCACAGCTAATTATTCAAGCTGTGCAGGAGTTGTAGGATGAAACAAATAGGCAAGAACAGAAAGTTCAGGATCAGGGCAGACTCCTTCATAAACACCAAAGCATGATAATTAGAGTGTTGCAGGAGGATGGGCGCAAGGCAATATGCAAGCTTGAGGTGTTGAAAAGTGACTTTGAGGTGGCTAAGCAAAATTGAGCGCTGACAACTTCCAGCGGCATGGAGGCTCAACAGCTCGCAGCTCTACACTGTGGCAGCTGCTGCAGCTGTTGCAAGTCTGCCTGAGAGAGTCAGGGAGGCATACATTTTGTTGTTTGATGCAATTTATGGGCAAGGTTCTTTTGACAAAGAGGAGGAGCATGCTTGGGACTTCTAGATTGGTGATTGGTCAAAATTTGTGACCAGCCTGTCCTTGGGTGTGTCTATTCTTTGTCTTTACTTACAACACAATTGCACATTAAGGATCATGCTTGCTGCATAAAAGATCTGGTGACACTTGATAGCATGCTGGTTTCATGTCAAAGGCACATTTACACGTGTCAGAAACAATTGGCTAAAATGGGCATGGCTGATCAGCAGCCATCCATGCAGTACTGCATAGCCAAAGTGAGAGCTGAAAAGATGCAGGCTTTCCACATTAGTGTTAGTATCGGTATCGCTATATACATGCAAGGTCTAGGACTCTGCTGTCCACAGAATGACGATTACACAGGTAATTGGCTTAGTGCTATCCGGCACACAGTCGAAGCTTGCGCGTTGAATGATATCTCTGAGCAAGTGGCACACTAAGATGCATCCTGACAAGACATCTGTCAGTGAGAGGAAAGCATCAGGGGCATACGTCACACCGTCCCCACTCGAGTGCCGTCCACAATCACACCTAAGGCTTCAGCTCAATGCCACCATTATGCTCACCATCACTTGAAGCAGCATGCACTCGATGCCTTTCCTCAGCATATGCATGACGCACGTCTCCTACCATCAATATGCACAGCAGCACCTTGGTTCAACACATAATGCGGCAACTTATTGTACGCTTCTTGTAGACTTGTTGTGCAATGCCGTAAAAGTCCTCACCACCACACAGGGTAATTGTTCCAAGCAGGGGTGTCTCTGATCAAGCAAAATCTTGCTGGGAACTTAGTTCTGCTCTGCAGCTGCAAGCACAGGCACATGCCTTGCGGGGTGTGCATGCTTACACAAGATGTGCCACTACCAAATGGCTATGCAAGTGGTCATTGTCCCCATGCATTGTGAGACCTGCACTACGAGACCTGAAGTACGATCAGCACGACCTTAAAACCCTGAAGGTGCCTGACTTTATTTCAGCACACCCTTAAGACCCTGAAATACCTTGAGACTTATTCAGCGTTGCCTGACATTACCTGAAGCAGTCTGAAAGATCTTACAGACTTTCTCAGCATAGTCTTAAGCCCCTGAAAAAGTTTAAGACATTAACAGCGTTGTCTGACATCACCTAAAGAAGTCTGATTTCTTTCAGACTTGTTCAGCATCACAACTTGTTTTTTAAACCTCTGAAAGAGACTGTTCTGATGTTGTCTCAAATCCCTTAACAACTCTTAAGTCATGCCTAGCTATAGCCGGGTGTCTCTTGTGCATTAGCTTCAGAAAATACCACCACGGTGCCTCCACAATTGTTGCAACGTTCATGACCAAGAGAGGCTTTGCTATATACTGCTACTCGTCCATTGACTAGCTAGGCATTGCAATTGATTGATCATGAGCGTGCAGCGTTGCATGCCAGAGTGTAAGAGCAAAGCTCTATAGGCTTCAGCTTCTTGCCCATACCTACCAGCAGATGTGCAGGTCCACCATCAGCAACCAGCATGCATAAGCCCAAAGCCTGCACAACCAAATGCTGGACACGTGTTGGCAATCATATCAAAATTCACGACTATGGAAAAGAGGAGATGGACGCATATATGTTCCAGTAGCAGATGCTTAACACGGCACTGTCTAGCCACTGCAGAGCTATTTCAGCATGTGGTCTTACTCATTTGGCAGGCACTGCTGGATGTCATCTGTGATCACACAGTAAAACCAACACATGCTGGTCTTGACAACTCTGTTTTATATGCTGGTGATCCAATTTGACCTGGGGATTGCACATGTGCATTCAGTCCAGAGATTGGCCTGGAACTGTCATCGGCAGTCATGCACAATTTCAGATTATTCAGGACTCATGCAGGCCTTGCAGTGCATGCAGCAAAGGAAACAGTAAGATTGCTGCAGAAAGCGTTATATACCTGAAGCAGAGGTGTACTCTGTAACTGGTAGGTGCACACCATTTGCCCCAGCACCAGAACAGAACAGGAAGCTACAAGCCCAGAAGCCATCATCTTACTCAGGTCTTTCCGACTGCTCTGCTGTGTGGACGTCTGACAGTCTTGACTGACAGACAGATGGCATGATGTCGCCATGGCTCACACCACTTGCAGGTAATCTTCATTGCAAGTAAAAAGAGATATTGTTGCTGCAGCAGCTGACCACCAACATAAGTTGCAGCATTTGCTGATTTTGACAGAGCAGCATGTGATGTATGCATTCTTACAACGGGAGAGGTGCAACTGTCATCAGACTTTTGCAACAACTACTCCAGGAGGGTCAGCAAGCAATTCAAAAAAAGCTTGTGCTCATGGTCTACAAATGTCTCTCTATGTCATGCAACTGAGTGGAGTTTTTCAAAGTGTGCCCAGGCTGCGTTTTTGGTGAACAGCACCAATATGCTTACCAATCCAACCCCAGAGCCAGCAATGGATGGCAAGAAGCTGATTAGTGGAACAAGAGGATGTTCACTATCGGATGTTCGTGTCTGTCCCGGGACCAGGAGCTGAGCCCGGAGGTACGGCTATGGGGGCACAAAACAAGCCTTCAGACGTGATCACATTTCGGCTGCGTGCAGCCACGACTTTACAACAGCATAGAGCCCTCATGTGGTGAAAGCTGCTGCGAGACTGATATATCTCACAAGCGAGCAGGACAACGGCCATGGCCCAGTGAGGTTCGCGCAGATGTGAAGGCAGCGAGTTAGGGTTACAGTTCCGTCAATAGGTTTTCTAAAACGTGCGAAACATTCCCGCGCCTTTTGTTGCTAACGCCAACTCGACAAGTAGTGTAGGTCGCGTGTCAAACCGCACCTTTACGCCCGTCTATGTCATGACGCACGCTTCTTGCGTGTGCGCAGATTGCGTGGAGCAAACTGTCAAAAGAACTCGTACACAGGCAGCCAACGTCTTCTGATCAGAGGGCAAATTAAAATTACCTTTGTACAAATGGCCGGCATGGGAGCGTGGAGAGGAAATGCAGACGACTCGTGAGGCGAAGCTGTCGAATGACAGCCGGCAGACAGTTGCTCTTGGCAGACCTGGCATTGTACAAAGTAGTATTTGCTCCTCCAGCCAAGACAACTCAAGTTAAGGTGCCTGCCAGTTGACAGGCCATAGATGAGGCACGAGTTTGCCTGATGGAAGCACAGCGGTGTGGTGCTTTTCTTCAGCTTCTACTTTCTACTTGCTGTCTCTCCAAGTAAGTCTGCACAAGCAGGCACAAAATCCTGTCATTTCAAGTTCCTGTACGGTTGCCTTGCAGCTTCAATCATGGCTGATACTTATTGGTCCTGCAGAGCATATCAGCGCTGGTCTCCATGTACTAGATAACTGTTCCACAGGTGCAGCAGACCTGGGAGCAGTTTTCGAGTATGTCCATATGTACGCTCTTTCCCTGGCTTGTTTGTGTCTGCGCAAAAGTGTCTTTCTGTCTTGAACATGCGCCGCTTGCTGTAGCCCGGTGTTGGTTATGCGCCACATTCCTGGCTGATTTGCAGTGCTTTCCTCTGAAGCTGATACTGTATACTCATTTTCAGGTGGATCTTCCAGGTTCCAGCTGCCAGCAATTGTTGCGTCAGCTTCTAACGGTGTCCTGATGGACAGCAGACATGGCAGAAACATCTAAGCAGACAGTAGCATCACGTCCTGTTGTCACTGCAGATCATATGATTTCTTTTGCCGACAGGGCAGCCAATGCTCACTTGAGACTTTGTGACACATGTTAGCAGATAGCAAAGTTCTAGCTGTGCTGGAAGCAAATTTGCATGCGACTGTGAGGCGAGTTATGTCACCTTCTGACACATGTCAAATGCACAATTTTGTTAGCTCACTGTTGCTGCAGCCACTTCACAACATGTTTGAATGCAGTAACTCACCAGATCAGCAGAAACGTTGTTGCCGTTAAGCAGCATATCAAAGCTGCCCTGTTGACAGGGGTTGGTGCATTGTACGCTGCTTTGTTTGCTGCAGCTGAACAAGTTGCCGGCAACACAAATGGCTGGCATGGAGTTGTCTGATTTTGACTGGGACTTGTGTGGGCGTGCCGCCGCCAACGTTGCACTGCAAAGAACTTTCAGGTATGCTGTAAGCATGTCTTGAGCTTGGTGATGACAGCTCAGTTCGGCGACCTGTTAAATGCATAAAGGGGAGAGCACTGTCGACACACACAGGCGTATAGCTACCTTTTTTGAAATTGTCTGGTGCACAACCTGCAGAGCTGAGAGCTTTCATCAGTCACATGTCAGCAACTGCAAACCACTGTTGCCGAAGGTCTCAGCTACAGCTCAGATCACTTTGAGTACTGGGCTTTTCTTGTTGTTCAGCTATTGCTTGAGCTGCTGCTTGTCACTGCTGTTGCATTCACAGTTGCTCGCCTCATCAAGCAGTCCATGCAGTGCTGACTGTGCGCTGCCAGCTTCATTGTGTCTCTGTGATCAAAGACGAGGCTTTACTTTCATCAGCCCTGCACTCACATACTTTCCCCATAGGTGCAAAGTCCTTACTGTTTGTGTGCATAGTACCAGTCTGAAAATTGTAGAGAATGCTGGAAATGCCAGTTGCTGATTTGTATTGATTGTCACGTGCTGGCGATGCCTCTCTTTCATGAGCTGTCGGCTAGCTGCCACTTACACCGTTCTCAGAGTATCTGACTTGCATATATGCAGGCTGCGCCGCTGGGAACACAAGATCAGGCCATCTACGCTTCAAGCACTCAGCCAGGCCAGATAGACATGGTGAGCTTAAGGGCGCCTCCGTGCGTACAGATCTGCCTCACCCTCTGCCCAGCTCTTAGTGCCCTACCCTCTCATTTCCCCTCTCGCCCCCTCACTCTTCCCCCCCCCCCTCACTGTTTCCCCCCCCCTCTCACTCTTCCCCCCCCCACCCCAACCTCCTTCTCCTGTGACCCCTTGCCTCCCCCCTTAACCCCAGCCAATCAGACCTTTGCATGCAATATGCAGGTGAATCTGCAGCTGCCACACCTTCTTCTCATGGGGTCCAGCTTCAGCAGGATGTTGACAAGAAGGTAGGCTGTCTGTCATGATGTCTGATCAGGCATACCTTTGATGCATATCCATAACCGCACATGCAAATCATTGACATTGCCTGTAGGTGTGCACATTCTCAGCTTGAAAGATGTAGAGAATGTCAGAAGTGCCAATTGCTGATGACTGTTCATTGTCACATGCTGGAATTAGCAAGCTTTTGCAAGCTTTTGCCGCTGAAAGGGTTCTCAATATGAGTTGACTAGTCTGTGCTGCAGGCTGCCTCACCAACAAGACAGAACCAGACCACCTATGCTTTAAACAGTCTAGTCAAGCCAGATAGATATGGTAAGCTTAAAGGTGCCTCCTTGCATACAGATCTGCCTCAATCTCTACCCACCTGCCCTCTCAAGTTCCCTCTCGACAACCCCCTTCCTCTCTCTCCTACCCAACCCCCTACCCCCCCCCCCCCCTCAAGCCATCGCCACAGCCAGAGCGCTCTTCTGCGAGTTGACAATTAGCTAGTCACATGAACCAATCCCATGGACATCCCATCCCACACAATAACACTATCCCATCCATATCATGATTGTACATGTATGTACATATGTACCGTGGTTCTGGTGACAGACAAGCACATTCAATGTCATGAATGAAAGGTCACCATCAAACACCGACTGTACTGTTTCTGCAGTAAGTGAAGAGTCTATTCAGGGAATGGCAGCACTAGCCTTCATCAACACTGGAATGCAGAAGCTGTCACAGTTATATGACAGCGCAGCAACCCCAGACCGAATTGTAGACCCCTTCCTGGGCAATCAACGTGTATTAGCCCTGGCATTGGGAGACATTGCAGCCTCAGAGCCTGCAATCAGGAAGGGCTTGCGTGTCCTATAGACAATATCCAGTGCCCTCAAGGATGGGTGCTTGAAACAAATGGTATAACAGCTGCCACCTGCGCAGGTAGGTACACATCCTGGCTTGTCTGACCCTGACAAAACTCACAGCTGGTGACTCATACCTATAAATCATGGAGCAACTTCCAGTTTAAACAATTGTTGCTGAAGAATGTGTGTTCAAAATCGCCAACATGTGTTTTGCTTGAAACATTGTAATGGCAGTAGTGGCAACGCAAATAGTAGTGAGCATGCGGCAAAGGTCTGAGCAATAATCAAGTACTGAGATGGCTAATTATTTCAACAAACACCTAGGCCTGTCACCATATGTACAGGTGCCTGAAATGTTTTGGCTTCTTGTGCAGGCTAAGATTAGCGGTAGTGATACTGCTGAGGATGAAGATTTACCAGAGTTGTACAACAGTGAAATTGGCGGAGATTGAAGGTGCCACTGGCGCAGCAGCGGCTTCTGTTGTATTCTGCCAGTCATGTGCCGATAATCAAAGCAGAAAGGGGTGGACTTCAGCTGTATGTATGCGGTACTGCATCAGTGCTAGTGCACGTTTGCTCATGCACGTGTGATAAGGACTGTACTCTACATGCATATGTATAGTACGCCTGCAAGTTCTTCCTGCATACTTTGCTGCTAGGCCGGGAGGCTCAAGCATTGCGCATGACTGGTTGCTGTGATGTTATGTCAGTGAGGTATGTGTCAGGAATGCTTGTAGGTTCATTTGCGCAAGCAGTGGGTGTGCTATTGTCTGCTTGGATTTGGTAGTTAGGAAGGTTTTCAGGTACTTAAGACGGTTTTAAGGTAGTGCTGATTTAAATAAGCAAACTTCAGAGTGCTACTTCAGACAGCATAAGCATATTTCAGACATATCTGATGTAAGGATTTCAGATTGAATCAGGGTGCCCTGAACTGCAACTTTCAGACAATTTGAGACATGGCCGAAGTGGTCCCGATCAGATGAGATTAGACCCCTGGCACTTCAGCGTCTTTCAGACTGCTTAAGGGTGACCTTCATTCCCCTACTGCTGTCTGACTCTGCTTGTGGTAGTTGTTGCTAGTATAACAGCCTGTTACAGCTTTGAAGTTTGTGTCATGCAGATAATTGGGGCAACAGCCAGCTGGCATGCCTTGGCTGCAAAGCCTGGGTACCAATAGGTGTGCATTCAGGCACTTTGATTCCTGTATGTCATGCTGTGGGTCAAAGCCGCCTATGACATCTGCAGGAGTGCCGTCAAGTCTGAATACGTGTCTGGTCCGAGGCTCTGCTTGCAGCTATAAGCAAACAGCTCATGGTATGATATGCAGCAGCCAGAGAACCAACATAGTCTAGCATTCATGCCACTTCCGGTGAACAGGAATCTTGACACCACTTGCTGGCATTCACTCAGCTTTCAAACCACAGATCTGACACAGTTGGCCAAGCTTTGTGGCAAAACATCTTCATCTGCTTTTACTGCTGCAAGCACCCCTGCAAGGGCGCCTATCCAGCCAGATGCAGCCCAGAGGCCTGCCATATCCGCACATACAGCCATCTGCAGCAGCAGCTGTTGGAGTCATGGCCGAGAGGAGGGCTGCCAAGCCTGAGATTGGCAGCCAGAAGTCAGCACGTGGCTCTGTCCTTTACAGAGTAGTGCCAGAGCTAAGGAGCAACAGGCAGGCATCTGGTATGTGACTGCACTTCCACTTTCACTTGAAGCGACTGCAAAGTCTCCATTCTAAGTGTAACAGCCGAGTCTTGGATGATTTTGGCACCAGGATACTCAAGACTGTACGGCAGTACCCAGATTCGGCAACAGTAGTCAGCAGGCCCAGCATCAGCCGGCTAAGGAGAGGCAGTGGCATCATGCCAAAAATCACCAATTGGCAGACAGGCAGATCACAGGCAGTAGTGTCTTGCGTGTGTGGTGGAGCTGTGACCAGTGTCCCAGTGGGCTTTTGCACGAATGGATGACGACTGTTGCCGCTAGGCAAGTTAGGGACAGTCAGTGCCCTTTTTGCACCAACTACAGTCTGTGCCAACACAACTCGCTGTTGACCATGGCCCCAGCTGTGGCAAAGTACTGGGACACAGCCAAGAATGGTCTGACTCCAGACCAGGTCATGGCGCGCAGTCATGCCCGCAGGCACTGGCTCTGCCCATCGTGTGGTCACAGCTGGTAAACGGGGCACACAGCAGAGTCTACAACCAGAGCGGGTGCCCAAAGTGCTCAGAGAAAATTAGATGGGTTGATAAACAACCAAGCTTGACACAGAGCCAACACCCTGCAATGCTGGAGTTTGATTTTGAGAGGAATCGCAAAGCAGGTCTTGATCCTGACAAAATCACGGCAGGTAGCGACAAGATGGTGCACTGGATCTGTACCAATTGCCCCAAAGGTCAACCATACCTGTTTGTGGCTCGTCCAAATCACCGGATTGGCGGAAACGGTGTGTGCCCCTATTGTACCAGCAGAAAGGCTTGCATTTGCATTTCACTGCAGTCTTTGTACCCTGCACTGGCTGCAGAGTATGACATTGTCAGCAATGGTATTGGGCCTGAGCAAATTTTGCCAACGTCCATGCATATGGCCTTTTGGAAGGATTCAAGTGGGCACACCTGGGAATAAACTCCTCGTCACCGCCCCAGATAAGGGTAGAAGCAAAAGAGCTTTCATCAGGTCTAGGCTGAAGCAGCAAACACAGTCTGACTAACCTTGAAGGTGCCATGTTGAGATGTGTTTTTGTTTTCAAGGCATTCTGCCATGACAGGCTCAACATTGACTGATGATTGAAAGTGTCTTCTCAAGGGTGTTTTGGATGTGCATTTCATGGAAATTAGCTGTAGACTACACCAGTGTTATATCGTGTTTGATCAAGCTAATTATGATGTGCTTGCTGGTAAAGTCACCATACTCGTCCTGTGGTTCAAAGTGAAAGCTGTTCTCTTTACAAGCTTGTCAACAGCAATATAGTTGTTTATTGTGCACTTGTGTGATAGGGCCACAATCACAAGCTTGACAGCAGCAATCTGGTTGTTCGTGCAACTGTATTAAATTGACAGAGCCATGGCACTGTTGTTTAGTTGTGATAATCATACAAAGCAGACTGTAACCTAACTTCACTTGAAAGTCATTTTCTTTGTTGGGCGCCCCTGTGTTGATTGATGATCCAATATGTTCCCAAGGGCATATGGCATGGGCAGCATAGCTCCAGGCTTTGCGCATTGAGTCAGACAACTGATCTCTGAGCAACTGGCCCACTAAGTCGCCTCCTGACAAGACATGTGAGAGAAAATGTCACTGGAGCACATCACCACCGTACCAAGCAGCCACACCCTCCCGCCTTCTTAGACTCCCCTCATATATAGACCATCCTCATCCAGCACCAAGCATTTAGGCCAACTTGTTGTGGTCTGGACATGACAATCTCTGGAGGCATTGCACCCTGCACTTGTCCACTTTGGAATCTGCATTGCACCTTGTTATTCACCACGGCTCACAGAGCATAAGTAGCAAAATGACTGTGCCCAAAGAGTACCCAAACGCAAGTCTGAGGGCGCAACCTCACTCTGAGGGCAGAACCTCAACTGTAATGAGATGGCACAATCTCATATCACAAGCCAATCAATCCAAGCACAACATGGCAGTTCTGAGCCCTGTGGCCAGGCTCTCGATATCTGCAGCAAGATTTGAGGCAGTTTGTGACCATTATATACAAATGAGGGGTTGCAGACACGTGCACGTATACGTGGCTGACCGCCATGCTCATCGTCATGATCAAGCAGTTCACATCTTCCTGCAGAGACTCTAAAGCACTGTCAATGCCAAAAACAAGATCACCATCACTTGAAGCAGCATGCACATCATGCCTTTCCTCAGCTTGACACTGCCCTCCTACCGTCAATATGCATAACAGCACGTGGGTTCAGCTCATAATGGAGCCACTTCTTGTACATTCGTTTCACAGTGCGGCTCATATGCAGATACCATGAGCTTGCTTACAGCGCTAGCTGCGACCTTTTACCAGCCCCATGACAGACAGGAGCTTGAGCAATAGGTTCCGTGTGAACATGCCAAGGAAGGCTTACAATTGCTGCATGACCCCAACAATAGTCCCTTGCCAGGGGACCATGCAAGAACCACCAAAAGATCTTACGGGCCCAAATTGACATGAAAGTCTGCATTCAATAGATATCTGCCTCCTCCCTGCGTCTAGCTTCTATTAAGAATGCAGACGGTTATGAAATGCTGATGAGCCACATGCAGACTTGTAGGCCTTCTGGCGGAATAAGCGTGCTTTGGGTTCAGCACCTCTCCCAGCCTAAGCTGCTCTGAAAACAACGGTTGAAGGTAGTTGCCGGCAAGATTGACATACGTCGCCGTGCTCAAGAGCTGCTTGACTAAAGGCAGAAACTCTGGCCAGGTAGATACATAGATGCGGTCGCAAGAGAGGTCTAGCGCGAATAGCTGCACAGGGCTTGCTGGCAAGAGCTTGACCTGAATGCATTCGATCATTCAATCAATGACTGGATCTAGCAGTCCTCACTCTATATTAGCATAGAGTTCTTGCACTGACTTCGTTAAAGCAGATAGCCGTCCATTGAGCAGTGCTTTGTGCTGCGCTTGCCTGTATCAACGGGTGAATTCAGTACGGTAACGAGTTCAGAATTAACTACAAGAGTTGCAACTTGACCAATGATCCAACTAATATATAAGAGAAGGTATGAAATCTTTACAAATATATTCTTGTAAAAATTGGTATGACCTTTGTCAGCTGGACCGGACCATTTGTCAGCCGGCTTGTACATAGCAAACAGCTGGGAATAATGGCTGTCTGTCATTAGATCTCGACGCCCTGATGCATGCTCTAGAGGTATTTCAAGGCTGTCCTGACTGGCTGGCTGGCTGTCAGCCAGTCAAGAAGGCTGCCAAAGCAAAGAATGCCACGCCTGCAATGGTATCACGCTTTGTGACAGGTACCTGTGATGAATATGATGAATGATTCATTTAGGCAAATATCATACTAGTACCATCAGTGATAAAGTCTGTTAATATGTTTGAAGGCTTGCTTCCCAAAATATGGTCCTGCTCAATGGCAGCCCCAGGTTCTGCTAATGTTGAGCTGCTATGGCCTCAGCACTACTGCATTCGAGAAGATTAGAACAGCCTGCACAGCTGCAGCACCTTTCTGAGGCCTACAGATCCCATGTGGTCCACGGGTGTCTGAATGACTGATCGACAGTCAACATGAGAAGGGCCATCATGACATGCCGAGGGCTGTTGGCCTTTCACTGCTTAACCTGTATATGCTTGGCGATTGTACGTTGCAAACGTCGTGTCCTCGGCTTTGCGAGGCATTGCATAGTCTTCTGAGTTGCACAGTGCAGCATTCAGCCCCAGCCATGATTCGCATTTGTAGAAAAACCCTGTGCAGTCTGCACGTAGTGGTCTGAGCTGATATTTGACTCACCGCTGTGACCACGGAGTGGCCGTACGGCGACTGGTCGTTCTGCCATTATGGCACACTTCTGTCTGTGACACACAGCACAAGTAGTCAGTCGCGGTGGTACAACCGTGACTCGTTCACCGAGCAATAGCAACCAAGGTAGCCAGGACGGGTGGCGAAGTTGCTGGGGTTGGCAGTAACTAGGCCTGGCTGGTCTGGTACGGTGCGGTAGCAGACATGGGGTCGGTATGTGGAAAGCCCAAATTGAAGCACACAGATTCACCAGTACAAATACGCACTGGTCCAGTAGCAAAGGCACCAATGACGCAACTTCCTCCTGGGTGAGGGCTGACATCTCTCATCATCGTCAATGCACTTACATTTGCAAGCTGTGCATGTTGTGTGCTGCAACGTACTCTCCAGCATCCTGAGCTTGCTTGCTCAGGTAGCAACATTGCTGCAGGGCGAAGCTGCGCAAGGACGCTAAAGTGAGGGATGTGTACAAGTTTGGCAAAACACTGGGCACAGGAGGTAGGCAGGTTGAAGTTACACAAATCAGCTCTGTGGTGACCAGCAATGTGCTGAGGCTGACTTCACTCTACATGCTTTGCATTGCAGTGCATCACATGCTCTGATGCGCTTCTGACTAGTTTCTTGCATCTGCCTAGGCGCCAAGTGCACTGCCCTGATTAATTCAATTCATGCAATTCATCCACTGCTACCAGTTTTCCATTTATTCATTTCAATAGGTCGAATTGCTGCACAACCCCATCACATGCGAGCCATGCAGCTCTGCGAAGTGATATCACTGCAACATTCTACACACACTCATGGAAACCTCTTGGCTTTTAGGCTTTGCGGTTGTGAAGCTTGCAACAGAAAGACACACTGGTGAGGAATATGCTGTCAAGATCATGGCTCTACCTGAACCCAATGCTAAGGCTGGTGACAATGAAAATACCAGGTACTCAGCATGTGCTGCTTCCTCTGTGTATCTTTATTTTGTCAGCTGATGCTGTGTAAAGGCGTTCGTGGGCAAGTGGTATGCTTGCAACTCATTTGTGTCAGTACTGCACATTCAGAGCTGCACTGCATGTCAAAGCGCAGCATGCGAAACAACTGCTGGACTTGGCAATTGTGTTTCACCTGACGACAGCAAAGCTTGTCACGCAAATCAGCTGTATGCTTTGATGACTGCTCACTATCCACTCTGCATGCCAATACAATCTGGCACCATGCTCAATTTTGCACTTGCATGCATCTGTGCATTCATTTGCATGTGGCCTCCCACATGCTGCATGTGCTGTTGCCTGCAGTGCAGACTCACCTAATTAATGTTTGAAACCAGCTCATGTGGCAGACAATCTTCAATGCATCCACAACAGACTGTACCTTAAGTCATCTATTTGCCGGGGGCAATCGCTGTATGCTTGCTGCATTCGTTGGTCCATCAGGGATCCACAAGGCAGGCTGCTCTGGAGAGACTAGACTTGCACTGCATGTACCTAGCTCATCATGAGCCGGAAAGCGTTTAAATCATTCTTCTTAGCATTATTATTCTTAGCATCATTATTCTTAGCATTATTATTCTTAGCATTATTGATGCATGCTGGTGATAGGGAGGACATCTTCAAAGAGATTGACATTCTGGTGGGCATGAACCATGAGAACGTGATCTTCCTGAAAGAGTACTTTGAGGAAGGCAACAAGGTGTACCTCATCACAGAGCTCTTGACGGGCGGCGAGCTTCTGGATGCTGTCCTGGAGAGAGGCTCATACAATGAGGCAGATGCGCGGCTGTCTTTTGTGCAGTTGCTCAGGGGCATTCAGTACTTGCATAGCAAGTAAGCTTGTCTTTTGCCAGTCCTGTGGCTTGCCTGTCTTACGCCCGTCTGGTACTCTATGGCTTGTGCCTTGACGAACTTGTGCCTTCTGTGTCTGGTGTCTCTCTTGTGCCTATCTTGTGTCTTGCGTGCCTTGTGCCTTGCCTTGTGTCTGTTTTGTGCCTTGCACAAACATTCCACTTGAAATGTAGCATGGGCTGTGGGAGCTAGTGTTGCAGAGATGTGTGTACAGTTCAGTCAAAAGTAATGCTGTTCTCGCTGAAGATGCGCTTAGGCAAATCATGCAGGATGTGATGAAGACACAGTGCTTATCATTCCTCTGTCATGTCTGGTGCAGAGGTGTTGTGCACAGAGATCTCAAGCTGGAAAACCTGTTGCTGGCCACTCCCAACGACATTCACAAGGTCAAGATCGCAGACTTTGGGCTGGCCAAGAAGGCTGCTGAGTCTGCCATGGCCACCATCTGTGGAACTCCCCAGTATGTAGCGCCAGAAGTCATCCAGGTCAGAATCCCGAGTTCTGAACAAACTGTCAACCCCTTCTCCCTTCTCATGCAAAGCAAACTGTTTCTCCTCTTTTTTATTGAACTATTCAATCGACTTTCAATTAGCAGGATCGATTAATTTCAATGGACAGAATTATTGTGTTTTCATCATTTTCCTTTTTTTAAAGATAGTATTTGTGGGCAATGCTTTAGCATGTTGCGTTTGCCTGAGCTGTGGAGTATAATGCCCTCAAAGCAGGCCTGGAAAACATGAGCCAAGTATGTAGGCCCGAGAGTCAGTCAGATGACAACCGTTGTTGCGCAATAAAGGTGCACTGCACAACAGGCTGTCGTATTGCTGAAGCAAGAGTCTGCTTTATGGTCAGGACATGATGCTTGTGTGGTCGCAGTTCTGGGGGGGGACGGATTACCCTTGGGTTGCAGCTCTAGGGGGAGCAAAAAAAATCAATAGTTTTGAAGCGTTTGTAGTAAGCAAATACAGAAAAGGTTTTTATCGTCAAACATCCAATCAATCTCGATTTTCAACAAAAATAATGGCGAGTCTGCTTTGGGTTGTAGCTCCAGAGGGCTGATGCGCCTGAGACACATGCTGAATTCATCAAGCTGTGCACAGGGTGTTCAAAACAGGTGGACAATAAGTCAACAAGTGTATGTGCATCTGGCAAGCACATCATCGCTGCAGCCCACGCTATGCAGTCTTTCTCACCCGTGCAGCACCACACTCTTGCAGGACAGCGCAGCGTAGCATAGCCCAGCACAGCGCAGCATAGCCCAGCACAGCATGGCACAGCACAGCATGGCACAGCATGGCACAGCACAGAATGGCATAGCACAAGAAATACTTCCTCAGAACATGCAACAGCTGAGGACTTGGCAGATCCAGAAATGAAGTGTTAACATGACAATCTTGATGACTGTACAAACGGCTGATGTGGAGGTGTGTGTGCAGGGCACGCCTGGCTTGATCTACAGTCCTGCTGTAGATCTCTGGAGCGCTGGCGTGGTGCTCTTCATCTTGCTGGGCGGCTACCCGCCCTTTTATGATGAGAGCGAGCCAGCGCTGTTTGACCAGATCAGGAAAGGCAAATTCAGCTTTGATGATCCCGTCTGGGATGCGGTTTCTGACAGGTAACAGCAACACACGTCGACTCACTCACTCAATCGCTCACTGGCTCACTCACTCACTCACTCGCTCACTCACTCACTTGCTCATTTATTCAATCATTCATTCATCCTGTGGCATGTTGCTGTTACCTGACCTTAGGGGAAGATACATTCATGAAGTGCGTATCTTCCCCTAAGGTCAGGTAACAGCAACATGCAACAATCTTTGCTGCACTTACAAAGCTAGATGTATGTTGCTGTTGTATGGTGGGCGTGAGGCAGAAGTGTGTACCCTGCTTCAGAATCTCAGGGAAGCTGCATGTCAGACAGCAGAACAGCGCAAGCAGCAAGCTGTGTTTTACGACTGAATGACAGTGTAGTTGTCACCATGTGTAGCCACAGGCCTCTTGAGAGCATGCATACCCGACTAAAGTCAGGGTGTAGGGTTTTTGACTTGCCTATGACTCACCAGTTGTTTGCTGCACTTGGTTATAGATCAGAGACACCATGCTATTGACCAAGACCATCTTTATCATCTGCCACCCATCTGCCATCCATCTGTCAGTGTCTGACTGCAAGACCAAGCAGTGCCGAACACAACCCATGCAAGTCTCAATTCTCTGGTTTTGCAGTGCAAAGAGCTTAGTAAAGCCACCCATCTGTTACCATCTGCCTGCACCAAAACCCTAAAGAGCTTAGTGAAGCCATCCATCTGCCACTGTCTGACTGCGCCGAAACCCAAGCAGTGGCAGAATACGGCATGTGTAAATCTGTGGTTTTCAATTCTTTGTCCAAACCTTACAACTGCAAGTTTTGCCTTACATTTTGCAGCGCAAAGAGCTTGGTAAGGGAATTGTTGACCACCAACCCATCCAAGCAATTGACAAGTTATGTTTTGCAGTGCGAAGGGCTTGGTGAGGGAGCTGTTGACGACCAACCCGAGCAAGCGATTGACGGCTAGCCAGGCCCTGCAGCACACCTGGTTCACCGCCAGCCTGCACAGCAATGAGGACCTGCGCCTGGCACGCAGGAATATGAAGAGGCACCTGCGCCAGCGCTTCAAGGTCATCATCATCATGTTCATGCTCACTGCTTGCATCTCATCAAACTTGAGTTCAGGGTTTGTGGTGAGGGCCTAGGGTTCGCGGTCAGGGTTAGGGTTTGCAGTTAGGAGTTAGTGTTTTTCAATGTCTACTGTCATGTCTAGTTTTACATGGACACCTCTGAGTTCTGGCTTCTTTGGGGAGGGGTTGGGGGGTGGGTTGTATCAGCCCAGGTATGACACATCATGGCCTCATTGCCAAATATGCCTGCTTGACAGTCTGTTTTGGGTTGCAAGTGCCTTTCTGCCTGTCTGACTCGGCAGAAGGGCAGAACAGCGTCTCAGACAGTCAATCTCAAGCGCCTATTTTGTCTGCTTATGTTTAATTGCCATGCTGTTTGTGCGTCAATGTTTTATTGGCTGTTTCCCGGTCTCCTCTTGTCTGTCTGTCTGTATACCTGCCTACCTGCCTGACTGCTTGTGCATCTCTCTGGCTTCTGCCATTGTCGGTGTGTCTGTCTGTCTGTGTGTGTGTGTGTGTGTGTGTGTGTGTGTGTGTCTGTCTGCCAGCCAGCCTGCCTACCTGCCACAGTGAACCTGATTGTCTACCTTCCTCCACACTGACACCACTCAAAGTTGGCTTGATGTGTGGGCTTGCTTTTTGTGCAGGGTGCAGTACTGACAGTGATAGCACAGCAGAGGCTGGTACACATGCTAGAAGATGTGAGGGCTGGCAATGTGCCCTCCGGGCAGCATAGGGGCAGTGAACAAGATTTGCAACGAATGGCGGAGGTTGCCAAGTAGGCCTCAGCATGCTGTAATCCCAAACAAAAGTGATGCCATTTGGAATGAAAACGGTCGCAATCGAAGTCAACAGTTGCATGCAGCAACACCTTGCATGCGAGCCTATCTGAGTCTGTGCAAAGTTGGTATGGCAAGAGAGTTGTTGCATAGGGCACTCTGCATGCTGGGTCAGCTGACAACGTGTGTACAGCATGTACATTTGCTTGAGATGTATGTTCAAGGCATTGCTGAGACGTTTGGTGGCGTGTCTGGAAAACAGGCTGCTGTGAACATGGTCACAGTGTCTGCTCATGGCCCGGGAAAACTGAAAAGTTGTGCCATGACTTATCATGCCGTGCGTACAGCATGTTTGCAACCCATTTATAGTTCATGTACTCACATGTGTGGGTGCATTGCAGACGATATGAGGTCAGCGCTGCAAAGAACAAAGCCAAAGGTCTGGCATGAAATAGGTTCATCCAGTCACATGGCATTCTTTCTTCAGCTTAATTTTCTTGTTTGCTGCTGCAATGTTAGCGGCTTTGACTTTGTACTGTTACCTAGCTGGCATACTGCTACTGACAGTCAGTCTTGCAAATTTCATGACAAATTGCTTCTGATGCTTTTATACTGAGTAATGCAGTGTCTTATGCGTCAGTGTTGGTGTTCAATTTGTTTGAGTTGAGCATTGGACAAAAGCCCATGTATGCTAGTCCAAGAGTTTATGACATATGAGTAAGAGATGGTACCATATGGTGTTTGCTGCTGGCCATGTCTTGCTGCCATGGGTGATCGGCTGCATTGGTTCTTCCCCCCTGGATTACATACCAGCGGCAGGGAGCTTGGCAGTGTGGTCTTGATATCTGCAGCTTGCTATGGTCGGCACAAGATGAAGTGATCAGAAAGGATTCACAGCAGTTCCTGTAATCTGTTGCATAGAGGTTTCAGTTAAACATTGCATAATTTGTAAGGTATCTTGGTAATGCAGACGCCAGGTCAGCCTGCAGTTCAAAATTATTATTGTGCCTTCACAGCGTTGTAGGTGCTGTTGCGAAAATGATCTTGCTGACACATTGAAGCAAGGATGCCTCGGCAGGGATCACACAAGCAAATCAGACATTCCTCAACACGCAGCAAGACTCCTGCAGTAAACCTTGAGACACAGCCAACCTGGTTGCAATGCCTGTGACAAATTACAAACGATGGAGTCGCTCCATCACCACTGTAGCAAGTGGGTGGCTTCACAGATCATCTGAAATATCATGTTTCGTCACTTCCACATTGCACGCTGGCTGAATGACCTGCTTGTCATTGCTCACAAGATTTGCTTTCGTTCCTGATGACAAGACCCAACAGCACAAGCAAAGATGCCATCATCAAGGTGGTCACCCAAACAATGTAGATTAGCAGAACGCCATGAACCATGAGCCTGACATGTCATGGAAAACGTATTTAAAAAATCAAGCTTTGACATGAATGTCCTACACAAGCTAGCAAGTCTACTGTGTGATTGGTTGCACACTTGTCCACAAAACCTCACACTTGACCAGAAAAGTGACCACGCCCAGATCTTACACCAGCAGGTGACCCGTCTCAAGTGTGGGGAGTATTGTGACCTCATCCAGCATGACTCAAGAACATGCTTGGTGTGCTGGTATGACAGCGCCTTAAAGGCTGCTACTAGTATGACAGCTATTTAAAGCTTTGCTTGGCTTGGGATCATACTCCTTCAACTTCTCAGGCTTGGGAAAGACCTTGGACTGCCTTGCAACGTTGATGTTATCATGAGAGGGGAGTTGCAGGGATCAGGTATGAGTGTTCTTGTCTGGAACCCATTCATTGTCTTGAGAAACAGTATTGACTATGAAGCTTTTGCAGGGATAGCTTTTTAGGTGTCAATTGTTTCTTTCTCTACCATCAAAACGGTCTCACCCATGATGACATCATCTTCACTGCGGTGCTTGGGAATCTGCAAGCCAAAGATGCATAGTTATGGGAAGTGGAGCGGAGTTAGCAGGGCAATCAGCTTCTGTGTGAGGAAATCTTCTTGTTTGTCTCCTTCAGGTGCACCAGCCTTGCCAGAGCTTCTTGGGCAACCTGCTTGTATGTGTATTTCCTTGATACATTGGATCTCAGATACACATTCCCAAGGATGCAGATGATTTGCAGAGCCTAGTTCTATGTGAATTTGTCCAGCTGCTGTGCCGCTACCTCTGCTAGATACAGTCGCTGCATCCTGTCTGGCAGCAGAAGTAGATCTTGAGGTCGAATCCTTCACCATCTCTACTGAACTGCTGAGATGATTCAGCTGTAGCAGCAATGCTCTATATGCTTTGGAAAGCGGCAATGTGAGGTGCGGTAGGCCGCCAGTTGATAGTTCCTCCCTGCTCAAGTCTCCAAAAGGTCACAGAAGGGATGCATGCTGCTGTATGGCACTGTTGACCCCAAAGAGGGTGTTGCTGCTGGTGCTGAGTTTCAGGTTTCCAAGCTTGGGCAGCTGTGCTCAGTGTCCTGCGCATTCAGGCTGCTGCTGTGGGGAGAAGGTTGATGGGAACATGGCCAGAGATATTAGGCCATGGCTTTCCGCCAGGGTTGCCGTCACAGTATCAAACGGGATTCAAAGATCCAAGGTACTCACTCCAGGAAAGAGGAAGGGTCTGCTAACGATGTTGGGTTCGGTTGCTGAGCTGTTGCTGAAGGTGACTTTCCCAGCAGCGATTTTGCCATTGCAATCGTGCATGCATGCAAATATGCCATGGACAAACACTTGCTTGGTGCAAGCTGCTTTGTGCAGTCTGCTTGTCTGCTTCCCATGTCTGCCTGCTGTGTTGTAAATACTTACCTGCAACATTGCTCACCTCAGCAGCTGCAGCATAGCTTGCATCAATGATACCTTTCTGCACCTTCTGCAGGTTGTGAAAAGCTGCTGAGGTGTTGAGGTCTTTGCATATACGCTCATGGATAGCTGTGCCTATGGGAATGCTATTGACGGGCCATTAGCTTTCTTATACTGTACTACTGGCCCGTGGGCGTACTGCACTGTCCAGAGGACGGTGCACAGCTGCCAAGTCACCGACAGAAACACAAAATAGTACAAAATAAAGCAATGACAACTGTGAGATTTGAACTCACGCCCTTGCGGACTGGAGCCTAAATCCAGCGCCTTAGACCACTCGGCCAAATTGTCATATTGTTGCAGATTACCCTCAAAAGTTGCATATATGTATCTGTTTTTTCAAACTATCTGATCAGAGAGATGCTTCACAGCGCTTGTGCAACTGCAGGTGGTTGGCTGCAGAAACTACAGGCTGCAAGTTTTGCCTCACCCATACAGCTGAGCTCTCTGCTGTCGTGGCGCCTCGAGCTGCAACCTAACTGTTCCTACTTGCCCGTCAAGTATGTCTCGTCTTCACGTCTGTTCGCTTGCCGGCCGCTGAGCTCAAGTCGTGCGTTCAGCAGCTTCTACTTCCTTGCTTGGCTAATCGTCAGCGATTGGCCAGTACGCAGTGTTGCATCATAGTTTTGTGGGCTTTGTATGCACTGCTGGCATTAGTAACGTCTGTCTGACGCTTATGCCAGCAGGCCAGTTGTGAGTCCAGATTCCTGGATTGCTGATTAAGTCCCTGCTGTGACCTGTGAACAATGAACTTATGTTGATCTGACACAGCTATCTCACTGGAATACGGCTGAACGCTACATCATGCTGACTGCTTGCAGAGCAGTCAAAGTTGCATTTCTGCATTTTTGCAAATTTGCAACCTTGATTGCCCTTCAAGCAGTCAGCATGATGTAGCATTCAGTCGTATTCCAGCGATGTAGCGTTCAGCCGTATTCCAGTGAGACAGCTGTGTCAGATCAACAACGCAGGCAAGCATGTTAGAGATGATAGTGAGGTGGCAGAGCCCCTCCTGCAACAAGTGTAGGTCAGGAGCGTCGTCAGAAAAGCATTGTAATTTGGATGAAGGAACAATCTAGCGTGTTGCCAACTGCTGCGCCTGTCTCAAGGAAACGAACTCCATGTAAAGTCAGCAACGCTGTTGTACCTTTGTGTGAGAGTTTTGTTGTCAAAAAGCTGCCATGCGGTCTCTGCTGTTCCTGAGTGACATTAAATATGCCAGTGCCTCCTCATACATATCCTGTTCTCTGTTTGCCCCGTACCAGCATCCTGCTGTGACCCAAGCTTTCAGTGTACCAGTTTGATTGTAGATGCTGCTGCACATCGTGAATGGCTTGCCATGCTAGGTAAGCTGCCATTGCCCTCCTTCAATGACAGACCTATAGGAGACAGTAGCTGGAAAGCATGCCTGCAGCACTATCAGTGTGTCCACGAGGACAACCAGTCCACAAGGACAACCGTGAGTCCAAAATGTGTTGTTATATGTTGTTGTGAGTTGCACCACTTACTCTGCAGGTACAAGCCCTGCAGCATTCATAAGCAGGAGGCATACTCATGGGCATTGGAGGTTGACGGTCCCCTAAACCTCGCTGGGGTGAACTTGCAGCCTGCCAGCATTGTTGTCACAGGTTAGTCACAACGTCTACCTCAAGTTACCGACAGCAGGTAGCCGAATGGTGCTGACCTACACTGTTCTGGTGAATGCAGCAAGAAGGCTCTGGCTGACGCACAAACACGCTTGACTCAGAGGACCTGGGCATATATACAGCAACATGTTCTTCATGACACTCATGCTGGTAGCAAGGCACACACGTTGCGCATTTCAGGGACATACAGGGGTTGGAAGGAACGTGTCATGTAGACTGCTGCCTCCCCAGTCATGCAGAAAATGTAGATGTGGCTGCACAGTTTTGATGTGCTCTCCTTTGCAAGAGTACTTGGTCAGGCAGGCAGAAGCAGGTGGGCCTATTGTTGCCGCAATGGACACAACACAACTTTGTGCCTAAAAAACCCAGAGTTGGACAACCTAAACTGTTGTCTATTGTCTAGCTCTTGCAAACTGAGCCTCATTTATCGCCTCAAGATCTGGTGTTCACCTCAGTGCATCGCATGTCACCTTAGCTTTAGTTAACCATAGGACTGTCATTTGGAATAAGGAACAGCTTGTTGTGTTGTCAGTCACTGCACTTGTCTCAAAAGAAATAAAATCTGTATAAAGTCTGTTGTTAGATCTGTATGTGGGAGTGGTGTTGTCAACAAGCTGTCATGCAATTTCTGCTGTTCCTGAGACTGCATGACAGTAATATGCCAGTGCCTCCTCATGCATATCCTGTTCATTGTATGCCCTGTATCAGCATCACGCTGTGACCAAACGTTTGATTGTAGATGCTGCTGGACGTCGTGAAAGGCTTGCCATGCAAGGCAAAGCCAAGCTGCCATCGCCCTACTCCTATGGCAGACCTACAAGAGACAGCAGCTGAAGCATACCCAGATTGCAAAAGTTGCAGAAAGCCATGTGCCATCATTGCCCAGCTTGCACTTCAGATCAGCAACCAACCCAAATTCGTCTGTTTGACCCCGTTCTTGCACAACTTGCCCAGGATTGTCAGGCTGCCCCACCAAACAATGCTGACTGCAACTTTGCAGCACTATAGCTAGTCTCAGAGATTATGTCAGACACCTTTGCCAATGAGACCATCCAAATGAAGGCTATTGGGGTTGTGCTGCTGTAAGAATGTGGCGTGACCATGCTGCAGGCAAAGTATGGTATTTGCGAGACACACAGTTCTTGGACACATCTTGGTGATCTCTTAGTAAACGTTGATCCCCCTATGTTAATATGCTGCTGCTTAAGTAAGCAGCGTATACGCCTTTCAAGCTGGCAGAATATTAATGCGCCTGATTTCGGTTTGCGCGGCGCAGCTTATAAAGCTAGCTAATGCAAGCACATTTTTGAACAGCAAATGGGGTTCAGCTCTGCAATCGGCGTTCACAGCACTAATGTTGCCGGTGTAAAATTGCAAAGTACAAACAATTGCCATGGGCAAATATGTATGTAGAAATGCTGCCAAAAGGTCACAATTCAATACTAATAGTCTTGTACACTGATGAGGTGACAGTCAACTCATGCATGTTGCATGCAGACTGACACGCATGTACATGCACCTGACAGCTGCATACTTGTTGTGCAGCACTGCTTTCTGATGTGGCTGGCTACTTGCCACAATGCGTTTCACTTCCAAAACATGACATCGGTTCAGGTCACAGGCCTGCCTACACATCTCAGAGACAAATTTCACCAACATTGCCTGTCTCTGAAGTAATTTTACATCTCAGGACCCAGTCTGAATAAGGCATGCAATGCCTTGCGTGCCAGATACGCCAAATCCCTGCAGCAAGCAAATCCAATTTTGTACATGCAAGTACTAATGCGGCACATGCCAGTCAATCCCTTGCTGATGAACTTGTATTTGCAAGCAATTCAAGAAAGCAAAGGAACTGTCCATGCACCACATAGAGGAACCCTGGACAAGGCCTTGTTGGTCGCTGTGGCAAAACACTTGCAAACATGCTTCAACCAGAGGCAAAAGACACAGGCTACACACATGTCACAAACATGCATCAAGTCAGTGAAGACGACATACACATGCTTGCCACAAGTGGCTGTGTCATTCAGCATCTGCAGTCTGCTTTCAACATCCTCCCTTTCAGGCTTCAGACCATTCATGGCACTGCTTGCAAGAGCCTTCAGCTTTGCAGTGTGCTCATGGACCTTCCTTGTCAGCTTTGTGTATTGACTCATCCCTGCAGACAGCATTTATTGGTAATTAACCATAATTTAACGCTTTCCGGCTCATGATGAGCTAGGTACATGCAGGACAAGTCTTGTCCCTCCAGAGCAGCCTGTCTTGTGCATCCCTGTAAGGCCTACCAATACGACAGTTTTGACAGTCACGTAATGCAACATCATTGACAGCATTGTGCGTATAACACATGAAAAGGAGTGTATGCAATGCCAGCTACCCAACCACACATGCTTTCACAAAAGCTGCAATTGTAGGTTTGTTCTTGCCATGCCCAAACTGTCTATGCACCAAGATTGACAGGCATGCATCCAAGTCATTGTACTGCGTCATGGCAGAAGTGAGAGTCATGTGGGTGCTCACTGTCAGCATAACCCAGAAGATACGTTGTATCCTGCAGCACGTAGTCCTCAGGCACCGTTTGACCACCGCCGTCAGAAAGACGCTGAAGAGATCCGCATGAATCTGGCATCCCGCCTGCAGTTGCAGCAATTAAACGATTTAAACTGCGAAGCCACCGCTGTGTGAAGTCTGAGCCCTGCTGCTGTAAATGCATAAAGCACTGTCGTGCAGCACACATACACAATGTATGCAGCAACAGCAGCTCAAAGCAGCCATAAGGGGTGTGATGATGCAGTTGAGGACCCAGGTGGTGCATGCAGCTACACACTGACCAATCATCAGCCACCCACCCGACCAAGTGATCGACAAGTCCAGCAAGCAAGCAAGCAAGCAAGCAAGCAAGCAAGCAAGCAAGCAAGCACCCAACCCATCAACCCAACCAACTGACCAATCACGCAAGCAAGCAATCAAGCAACTTAATCCATCCATCCAATCAACCAATCAATGAACTAAAGTATCAACCCAACCAATCAACTAATGCATTAATGCAAGTGACCTGCAAGATGAGGACATTAATGCAAGTGACCTGCAAGATGAGGACATTAATGCAAGTGACCTGCAAGATGAGGACAGGCTTAGAAGTGCAGGCATTGTGACCCACCTAATGGTAGCCCAGCCCCCCCCTGCATGTGCAGCCTGACATGAGCCTTGGCGCTGTCTATCAAGCTTTGCTCTGCCTGCACATCACGCCCAGCTCTTGCAGATAAGTACACACTACTCTCTCGAGTGTTCCACTTGCCCCTGTTTGCTTTGCATTGATTGCACTGGACAGGGTGCTGTCGTAATCAGGTGTTGCGCGCATGCTTGATGCAGTGTGGGTGTGCAGGACGCCGTGAGCAGGACCATCACAAATTTGATGGTGGCTGTCAGCAATCCCCAAAACACATTGGCCAACAGTTCTGCTCATGTTGAACATACATGCATATATATATATATCAAATATGTATGTTATGTATGCATGTGGCCTACCTCGCCATGACGCAGCAAGGCTGCAGCCAGAAGGGTTTCTGTCAGCATGGTGTACCCCAGTTTCTGCAGTGGATTACGTGTACTGGCTGCAGAGTGCATGCGCAGCGTAAGCCCACAGGTCTCGATGGCACTTCTCAGCGTCTCCAACTGACTGCAGATCATGCCACAAAGGTGAGCAGATGACGCAATCTGACGCACGATGCAGAGAAACACAAACCGTTTAGACTGTAGCAGCCCACTGGCACTAGGAAAAGAATGCTTGTACAGTTCAAAAAGCCACAGCCAATGCAAAATGTGCCCGATGACAAACAACCCGCAAGAATGTACTCAACTGGTCTTAGCTGGCCCCTGTAACCTTTAGTCATGATGACCATGACTAAGCTTTGATTGATTGAAGAGCCTGTCCAGGAGCGCAGAAAGGTCCTATTACATGAAAGGCTCACCTCTTATCAACACTGCGACGCCTCTCTGCCAGCACAGCCGCCTGGTGCAATTGAAGGATGCAAGCCTGAAGGGCAAACTGCACAGCCTGCCCACTAGGTCTGCCTTCTGGGTCCCTTTCGCTCTCTTCTGCCTTCCTGAGCATGTCTGCTGCCTGCTTGGCCAAATGCTCTGGCCTACTTGCCAGCATGTCTGCTTGACGAGGGTTGCTGAACAGGGGCAAGATAGCTGCAAAGCTATCACCTGTCTCTGCATTCAGCCCTGCAAGCATCATTTACACTTTTTTTGCATCGTCATTATCCATATTTTGTTTATTTCTTGAGGTTTTTTTGTTTCTGAATTCATGACAGTGCACCAACTTCCTCAGCATGTGTTTGAGGCATGATGAGGCAGCAACAAGCGGCTGGCATTCCAGCTGGTCAGCCTTCATCAGATAGGATTAGGTCTTTCTCTCTCCTTGTGGTTTTGGCACATGCCAGCTTGGGCGCGCTTGGGCAGTGCACTACTGTGATGCGTGATGCCATGGCAGTCCTTGCATTTCACGGAGTCATGCTTGTCAAACACCGTAGCACTGGGTAAATACAGTCCTGAGGAGCTCCCTGTATGAGGTCCTATTTTGGCAGTCAATGTACCAGCACACTAACGCATAATGACATCTCATCGTTGCATCAAAGTGACATCTCAGCGCTGGCATGCAGTGTTGGAACGCATCAGCAAGCCAGGGAGAAGTTGGACGTTTGGGCATGATCAACAAGCTGGGGAAGAGGCTGGTCCACGTCAGAGGGCATCAACAGCATTTCAGTTCTCGTGTACATCCATACAGCAGTCCACGCCAGCTATCCAGCATGTGCAAATGCCTCCTCCTACATATAAAACATGCATATACATGTATTGTGATGCATACTAAAAGATGAAGGTCACCTATGTTAGTGGCACCAGGCGGAGCGGGCGGTGCGGTCTTCTGCTTCTTAGCCGGGGACTGGGAAATAGGGCCAGGGCTGTGCCGGCTGCACTGACTACCAGAGGGCCCCCCCTCTGCCTGAACAACAAGACACAGAAGCTGGCAGTGTGCCTCTGTGTGTTCTGCTCCCTTCTATCTCGTGCTCATTGCATGCACTGCCAGTTGATGCTGCCTTTGCCCTGATTGTACTACCCCTTCCCAGCAATGACTAAGCAAAGTCAACATGCAGGTTCTACAGAACCTTCTTGAGCTGAATTGAAAAGCGTAACAAATTGTGACTAGCACATTTCAGGTAGACAGGATACCCATTGCCCCCCTTGTCAAGCTGTCCCAGGCTTGCTCTGATGCGTGCTCACAGCAGGAGCAATGTTGTACTGTCTGATGTTCACAAATTGAAGTGGGACCTCTACATTTGTGATGCTCAAGACAAGCCTGTCTGGAGGAAGCTGACTTGCATTGCCACCTGATACCTATTTGCTAAGCCTGCATTATTTAAACTGGTGTTAATCATGATTTAAGTTACTGATATTACTTTTATGATTACGCTCATAGCCAAGTAAACAAATATGCCCAAGGGCAAGGCTTCACCTGCAGCTGGCGCTTCTTGCCAAGCCTTGCCTGATCACGCTCAGAAGGAAGCTCCCTACTTGCCTCCCTTCCAGGACCCAATCTAGAGGCCCCTGCTGCCCTTTGGCTGTTGCCCTTTGGGGGTGCACCTGCACCTGTTGGACTACTGGTCCCAGACCTTGGGGACTCCCTGTTTACCCTCGCCCTGATCTGATCAGCTGAGTTGGCAATAGGTTTAGCCGCTGCATTGGCAGAGGCTGCGTGCCTAAGGGACTGTGTTGGCCTGCCCTGGGGCACGTCTGAGCCAGCCCTGGCACCATTTTGTCCTGCCCTAGCAGAGTCACTTGAGGATGTGTCTCTAGACGGGAGCTGTGATTGTGCTGCTTGTGCATCATCCCCGTCTGCTGGTCCTGGGGACTTGGGCCTGTCATATGGTCCCAGGGGCTTGTCAGCTGATCCTTGGTATTTGAGCTGGTCAAGCTGCCCACTTGCCTGTTTCAGCGCATCTTTCCTTGCCTTCCTTTCTGTCAGTGCTTCCAGCCTCTGCTTCCTAGCATCAGCCAGAGATGTCTTCTTCTCTTCAGTGATTCCTGCAAGATGTAGCTCAGACTCGGCTAGGCCTCACAAAGCATGATGGTACTAGGAATCTCCTGAATGAGTGTAGTATCGACAGCAGTGACGTGTACTACAAAGTTAACAGGTTCGCCACTATGGTAATGAAACTGCATTGATAATAGGACTCAATAACTTCCTGTCAGGGACTGACTGAGCTCAGGCTTGAGGAGTTGCTGTGATGCGTTGTCAAACAAGATGCTGACTGGTGACATTCAACACGGCATGCAGGCAATGCAACCTAGCCTGCCCTCTTGCTTTGCAAGAACCGACACACCTTGCATGACTGACATATGCACACATGTGTTGGTATACTGATCTGTGGCTTCTGTGTGCAAAGATCATTAAGAAACCGTTGAAGTTTTGATGAGAGTGCTGACCTTTGTGAACAGCACCTGGTTCGGTGACAGCTTTTGAAACAGGGGCAGGTGCCAGGGCCCAAGGCAGAGGGCCTCCCTGGCCTGCTGGCAAGGCAGAAGAAGAGGAAGGGAATGGGGATGGAGCAGGGGCCCAAGGCAGCGCGGAAGAAGAGGAAGGTGCAGGAGTTGCAGCTAGGGAGCCACCTTGCTGCTGTGTCAATGGTCCAGGTAAGGACGATGACAAAGGTGGGGGGCCAACTCCTTTGGGGCGTCTTGGGGGAGGGCTGTTGGGGCCCAAGGGGGGTGGGCGTGGTGGAGGCACCCCTCCTGGAGGTGGCTGGGGTGCGGCAACCCCAACAGGAGCTGCAGGAGGGACACCACACCCAGGGACAGGGTAAGACTGCGTCTGTGAGTACGCATACCCGTAAGCAGGGTCTGTGTATGGGTATGCCAGACCGTAATAGCCTTGATACGCCTGTTGCTGTTGCCATGCTGCCACTTGCTCAGCAGTGGCATACGGCATAATGCCTGCATTGCTGTCTGGCTGGTACTGTGGCTGAGGGGCCAGGGGCAGAGGATTGAGCTGAGGGACAGGTAAAGGGGCTGTCTGAGCAGGCAAGGAGGGGGTTGTTAGGGAGGCTGCAGGAGGGGATCTGATGGGTGAGTAGATATCAGCACTGGCTTCCTCAGCAGTGGTGTCAGGGATGTCTGCAGTGGCAGCTGGCATCTGGGCAAGGGCAGGTGCCATCTGGGCAGTGGCAGGTGCAATCTGGGCAGTGGCAGCTGGCATCTGGGCAAGAGCAGGTGCCATCTGGGCAGTGGCAGCTGACAACTGGGCTGTGGCAGCTGGCATCTGGGCGGTGGCAGCAGGCTTGGCAGAAGCAATAGGAGCCAAGTCTGAGCTTAGAGGCACAGCTGGGGTAACTGCACTGGGCAATGGCAGGGCAGCGACAGCAGCAAGTGTGTTTATGGGTTGTTGAGTCTGGCTGACTGAAGCTGCGGCGCCTGCCACAGCTGTGGAAGCCGAGTGCTGAACCACTGCTGGCAGCCCTGTAGAGGCAGGTGGGCTTGTGTCCTTGGCTGTGTCAGCTGTTGCAGCAAAAGTTGACATTTTCTGACCAAGAGGGTATGGAGAGATCTTAGGGGCGTTTCTGCCAGGCTGCTTTTGTGCGACAGCTGTGGCCACAGCACTGGCAGGGGCCTTTGCAGCAGATGGTAGGGGTGAGGGGGGTTCCCTGGAGGATCTGTGGCTTGAGCCAGGTTCCAGCAAGCCTACCAGCATAGCACAATGCAGTCAACACCATATCAGACAACACAGCCGTAACACAGACAGCACAATTTTCTCAGACAACGGTAAGGTACAGTACTTTCTCAACATCAAACCGCAGCCCTTGAAAACTGTTTCTTAAACGCTGCCCTGCAGCACCTCTGTGCACCACATGCGTACGGTGCGACCACTGCATGTTTTGGTACCATGTATGCATACTTAACGTATGTCACTGTCAATTTGGAGCATGGGCAATCAAAATACTTACCCTGCAGGACCCACAGCAAATTAGTAGGGCAGCTTCATTTCGATGACGTACAGTACTGCTGAGGTTCGGCTTAAATTGCACACACACCTACATTGCTGTGCAGTGAGATGCAGTTACATGCCCTTGCATTGAGGGCATCAGGCAGCGTGATAGCCCTATGTCCAACAGTGATGCAGGCACAAACAGCCTGACTAGGCCCATGCATGCGAACGTCCTCAAAATGAGCACTGCGGAAATGCATGAGCTTGGATACAGTTCAAGCTGAAGCTGCAAAATCCACTTGGCCTGTCCGCCTTCAGCCTGTTCTGACACCCGTGCTGCCCAACAAGCAGCCGGGCAGGCTCTGCAGACCAGTGCATCGTTGGGTTCATGTATCTGAGCTTTGATCTATCAAGGAAAGCAGGAGACAGGTCTCACCAGTGTCCTCAGGCTTGACCCACTTCCCATCCACATTCTTGACCTCCCGGTGTTCACGCGCTCGCTTAATGTTGTCAGGGGACACAACAATGCCTTGATCGTTGACTGGATACCTGTCCTTCTCATCTCTTCTGTCAGAACGGGGCTGTTTGCTACTGCCCCTATGCGTCTCTTTGCCCCGCCTATCATCTGGCGACCGCCTGCCATCCCTAGGTCTGTTGTTCCTGGGATTCCTGGAGTCTCGGGGATCACCCCTGGCATCCCTGTCATAGGGCTTCTGCCAGCTGCTGCTGCCGCCTGCCCTGCCCCTGGCCCTATCTCTGTCCCTGTCCCTAATGCTACCCCGCTGCCTGCATCAGAAGTTAGTCTCCAACCACACGTTTCACGCTCGTATAAAACTGAAAGTTTCGTACAAAGACACGCTAGTGCTGTGTTGAGGATCCTGTGCTGGTAGAACTCTGCAAAAGCTAAAGCTGGGTGTTCATGGCAGACAAGGGCTCTGAAGGGCAGCATGCTCTACATGAATTAAACCAGAATAAACAGGGATGCAAGGGATCTCATACATATATGTTTATTGATGAATTTGACAGAAACAGGGATGCGAGGGATCTCATACATATATGTTTATTGATGAATTTGACAGAAACAGGGATGCGAGGGATCTCATACGTATATGTTTATTGATGAATTTGACAGAAACAGGGATGCGAGGGATCTCATACATATATGTTTATTGATGAATTTGAGTATACACAGTAATCTGCAAGATCTTTCAGTATATATACTATATATATAGAAATATACCATACACGTTTTATCTTGTCTTGTGGAGACTTGAGGCCTACCTATCCCTGCTGCGAGTGCGTGATCTGTGGCTCCTGGATCTGTGCCGTGATCTGTTTGTGGATGGAGATCTGCTTCGGGACGTCGAAGATGATCTGGAGGATGAGTCAGATGATGAGGAGGTAGAGGGGGATCTGTCTCGTGTACTGGACTGCCGGCCAGACACTGTCCGCCTTGGAGACCTAGAGCGCCGCCTGTGGCCATGCATTATTACTATTGCTATTATTGTTAATTTTATGGTGAGTGTGTTTGATTTGTTGTTGTTAGTAGTAATGACGATTGTTACAGTTATCATTGTGATTGATGTTACTGTTATGATGTGAGGACAAGCAATGCTGTTTGACTGATTGAGCGAGGAAATGCATTTTGAGGGAGTAGTGTGCACAGGTAACACAAGATGAGAAGGCAGGATTGAGAAGTGAAGTCAAAAGAGGAGAACGTGCATGACACTTGCATATATGACATTGACATGTCAAGTTAGACCCAGCCGTGAACTTGTACACTCCATATGACATGCCCTCTGCAGATACATCTGCTAACAACAACTGACAACGCAGTCCATCCATTTCAACAACTGATAACGCAGTCCATCCATTTGTTTGTCCGTACATCCATCCTTCCATTCATCCTTCCATTCATCCTTCCATCCATCCTTCCATCTATGTGTTGTCTGCCCGTACGTCCATCCATCCATCCATCCATCCATCCATCCATCCATCCATCCATCCGTTCACACAGACAAGTTTAAGCTAAACAGAAACAGTCACTGGAGCAGTACATCAGACACACTCTCACCTGTCTCTGTGTCTGTCCTGAGATGTGTGCCTGTCCCTGTCCTTGTCCTTGCTTGAGGTCCTGGTGACTGTGGAAGCAGCGGCCACACCAGAACTCTGTTTGTCATCCCTCGCCTTGCTCAATGCCGGAAGGGAGCCTTTTCTGGACTCTTGCCTTCCTGGCATGCCTCTGCTGCCCATCAACATGGCACCACTCCCATCAGCTCTGCCCATCGGCTCAATCGTGCTCCCTTCTGGCTTGCCCACAGGTAGAGCAGGGCTCCCTTCTGGCCTGTCCATTGGCAACGCCGGGGATCCTTCTGTCCTGCCCTTAGATGCGCTAGCAGCATTTGGCACATTTTGCAGTGCCAAATTGCTTGTCTGCTGAACACCACCTGCTGAGTGTGCTGCTGCCACCACCAAGGTTGGTGCTGCTACAGCAGGAATGGATGACAGTGATATTTGGGGCATGTGAGGTGCAGACAGAGACTGTTGCAGCGCATGCCCAGCAACAGCATCACCTGAAGTCACTGCACCAGAGGGCTGAGCGGCAGAGAGGGGCTGGTCAAAGGGCAGACTGGCAGGCTCAAAAGGCAAGTCAGGGCGCTCAATGGGCAGCTTGCCAGACTTCAAAGGCACCTTGGCCTTTGAGCCTATGGCCACTGAGCGTGGCCGCATGGACATTGACACTGAGGGCTTGAGCCTCCCTGGTAGGTTGGCGTAGGCTGAAGGCAGTGCTCCTCCATCTGTGGGCTGGTCAGCTGATGTGGCCGTCTGAGCTACAGTGTGTGCATCTGATGCCACTGGCATTTGCTTGGGCATCTGCTGATTAATCTGAGGCAGATCAGCATGCCCTGAAGCTGCTGCTGCAGCAGAGGACTGTGACGGTTGTGGTAACGCTGACTGATGTGTCTGTCCTGTCAGCGCTGCTGCTGGTGTAGGTTCACCGGCAGCAGTCTGATGGACTGGTGTGGCCATCTGAGCAGCAATAGGCAGAGAAGCAAGGGCAATGGTGGGTGGATTTGTCCTCAGCGCAGCTGAAGCTGCAGCTGCACTTGCAAGTGAATGCGCAGCTGATGGTGTAGCTGGAAATGCAGCTGACACAGCAGCTGATGACACAGCAGCTGATGACACAGCTGCTGATGACACACCTGTTGTGGTTGCAGGCAATGGAGGAATTGAAGATGGAACCAACAGTGTGGGGGCTGGTGTAGCTGGGCGTGCAACTGAGGGCAGAGGCAATGATGCAGCAGAAGGCCCAGTCTGAGTTCCGCCTGCCAAAGCAGCTGATAGTGCAGCTACAGGAGCAGCTGGCAATGCAGCTGATGCTGCAGCTATTACTGTGGCGGAGGGCACATCTGGCTGAACAGCCCGATCCACAGGTGCAGCAGCATGCTGTTTGCTTGACTGTCTGGGCCCATGCTGTGCTGCCACTGCTTCTGTGGTCACAGGCTGGGTCAATGAGACCCTTACTGCAGTCTGAGTAGGCAAGGCAGGTGCTACATCTGTGCGCGGCTGTGACAGGGTTGCAGCTGGCATCTTCCTGTGCTGCTGTGCAACAAGCACAGATGCTAAAGTGGTGTTGATGACAGGCTCGGGGGCTGATTGACTTTGGGCTTGAGCAACTGTTGCTGGCACGCCTGCACATTTTCCCAATTGTGAGCCTTGGCGCTGCGAGGTGTCGCTCAACACAGCTTCACAGTTGAGCTGTAAAGCCTGTCTGCTAACCATGTACTTGCACTGATCTGTGTCGAGTGCATGAACTGCTGCTGAAGGGCTGCCAGATGCGGCAACTGCAAGAGCAAATGACCAGGTTTGCACCAAATTATTGAGCGTGCACAAGACATGCATTGATTGACAAAATTTGAAGGTTAAGGTGACAATTGCCATCATGTCTGCGGTCACCAGGTGCAGACAAGACCACATTACACTGACCTTGTCCCGGCACTGAGACTGGCTGCTCAGTAGCAGCAGCCGCCTGCTGGGATATGGGGAAAGGCAGCTGTGAAAGGCCAGACTTTGAGGTCCCTTCAAGGTAGCCTCTCAGAGTCCCTGGTGACTCAGGGACTGCTGTCCTTCTGGGTTCAGACTGAGGGAGAGCTCCTGTCATGGGAATTTCTGCTGACGATGGCTGCTCTGCTGCCTCTGACAGTGTTGGTGAAGGAGATTTCCTGAGCCTCTGCATTGAAACCCATTCAAGTGTTCATTTGATTGCATACGGCACTTGAGCACCTGTAGATTGGTAAGCTGAGCCTGGCTGGCAATGCTCTACTTCTCTCACTTTCTAGCAAAACAGCCATGTTGAGCATATGTGCAGTGCACAGGATGCCATGCACTTAGGCAGCGGCTGATCCCGACCTTGTGACGACCTGATTGATATGAGACAGCATTACAGTCAAATACTGTAGATGCACTCAAAATGGTAACCAAAAGGGTGTTTTTAATGTCTAAAGTGCAGGCTTTCTGCTTGATGCAAGACTGCTGGTCAGTGATGAAACAAAGAAGGTGATCATACCTTGTACGAGCGAGCTGCAGCAACTTGAGTAGCATTTGGAGCTGGCTGAGCAGCTCCCCATGCCGGCTTTTGCTGCCCACTGGCAGTCCCCCTTACCTTCTCGCCTAGGCCTTTCACAGTAGAACTGGCTGGCTTCAAAGGCGCAGCTGTCTGCCGACTGATACTTTGAGATATCTGCTGCTGCAAAGGAGCATGAGGCATGTCTGGCATGGCGTCTGAGTCAGTCCTGCCTGGCCGTGAAGGCAGTCCTGCCTCCTTAACAGTACCCTTTGATGGAGGCCTTGAAGGCATCTGTGCCTTTCCAGTAGTGCCTTTTGATGAGGCCGGTTCTGGGCGCACAAAGCGAGCCTGCTGGGCCTGCTGGGTGACCGCATGGTCTTTGAGCAAGGCCCAGCTCTCAGGTAGGGGGGGCATGAGCTGACGACCCCCACCTAATCTGCCCGCCCCCATTTTGCTCAGCATGGCCACTACAAAATGACACAAACTCTTGCATGATTGAGGGTTTGCTATATCAGGCAAGGAAGCCCATGCCAAGCAAGTAAAAGTCTGATGGAGTGGACAGATGGCGATGTTTGTACCCAACTGTTTGTACCTCTGATACACACAGTCTCAAATGGCAATTGCAGTCTTTGCCGAATGCATTTGCTGAAATACGTATGGCAGCTTGTCATGCGTTTACTTACTGATGCAGGCCAGCGAAATGTGTTTGAGTACACTGCATGACATAGACATGTGCATCATGTGGGAAAGGCTACACTGGTTGCAATAGTGGCCCTCACGCAGAGAATATTGCAGCTTGCCTGTTGCGACAATCAAGTTTTATTTTGCAGCTTACATGCACGGGATGTTGGACTTCTGGCACCAGCCTGAGTGTCAATTGTGTCTGCAGATGAGCTTGCATTGGCATCACCAGAAGGCTGGGCATCTGAAGCTCTGGCTTCTGTATAAAAGCCACATAGATAGATCAACTATCTTGAAGGTGCCAGGATGGCTCCTTCATTGCTGATGGTTAAGGCATGCACATAACCTCAAGCCTTGTGCAGTGTACAGATCGTGAGTGGTGTTGTACCCACAGAGCTGTGCTTGGACACGCTTGGCAGGTACTGGAAACAGCCAAAATGTAATAGCTGACCTGCTTCGTTGAACACTTTCCCACCCAGCTTGATCTTGAGCTTGAGAAAAGTAGGATGCTGAGCGGCCATGTTGTAGGCTGCAAGTATATGATGGCGAGCTGTGAATCGACACCCAAAACAGCTTTAACAACGTGGGTGATATAGCCCTCAGGCTAGAGCGACAATTTTATGGGCAAGCATGCCTCTTTCAAGCAGCGTGTGGAAGAACACGGTAAGCAAAGGTTCTCAGAACTTTGCATCTGAGCGCGTGCAACCGGCTGACTGCGCGATAGGCCTAGAGTCCGCAATCAGCTTTGCAGGGCGAGCTGCTTCCCACAAAGCAGACTTGATTGTTCTGTGTAGCGACGCTTCGTACACATGCTGCTACGACATTGTTGGCCATATCGAGTCAACCATTGAGCGCATTGATCGGCGCTGGCATTGCTTGCCTCGGACTTTGCGAGGTGCTGATTACTAACTTCATAGTACTAATGGCTCACGTGCATTACGGGATGGAATCCTCCCATTATAATTCCGACATAATAATAATAATAATAATTAAAACGCTTTCCAGCTCATGATGAGCTAGGTACGTGCAGGACAAGTCTTGTCTCTCCAGAGCAGCCTGTCTTGTGCATCCCTATAAGGCCTACTAATACGACAGTT
>JAABUP010002153.1_pt1 | contig 39323 bp, 53 predicted proteins | sample 5559201 | NCBI WGS metagenome assembly JAABUP01 (sample SAMN10711887, study PRJNA513373) | rock metagenome | isolation source: Antarctica rocks | place: Antarctica | reverse complement strand
GGTCACAAGCCCGTGCAAGGTACCTTGACCTGACAGTGGTCCCAGTCGCACACAAGGCATTGTCAGATCGATTGAATGTGACCAACAGCTGCAGCATTGAGGCGATGCAGCATGCAGTTGATTTGACACTGCAAAGTGCAGAAACTGCCAGGCTCTGCAGATCAGTGCGTCCCAGGGGACATGTTTCGGGATCCAAAAGGTCAGGAAAGTGCAGCAAAGCCCAGTTGTTGAGGCAACCATAGCACCAAGCAGCTATCCAAACACATGACTCTTCTGTATCCCAAAGAGCTGCTTGCCTGCACAGCTGCGCTTTCTTCAGCTTGTGAGCCAGTCTGGAGGCGGCTCTGAGCAAGAGTGTGCAAGGCATGCTGCCTGATCCTGCTGGCTGCTGTGCTGCTGCCAGCTGAATGCACCTGGCTGGCTTGAGTGGCATGCAGCAAAGCCTTCTGTTTGCTGACGGCTACATTAGTCAAGGACAAAATCACAGGCAGCTGAGGCTGGGCATCTTGCTGACTAGACACGAGGCTCTGGGTCCTGCATTGCAGACAGACCCCATACTGCCTCCTGCTATTTGATCAAACGCACCATTCGTTTCTGAGGCCACTGTCATAGTTTGTTGAAGGCGCCGACCAAAGCTGAGAAGGCAATGGTGAGCTCGAGTACAAACTGTGTACATCAGCGCAAAGCCAAGAAGTCAAGCTGTCAGCTTTGCCAGGTATTGTGTTGAGCCTGTGGCAGTGAAGAAGAAGGTGCATCATCATGCTCTGCCATGCTGCTTTAGCTTATAGCATTAGGAAGAACCTGTAAATGATTTGTCATTTCAGTGTGTTGGTCAAATGGTCATAGTTGACGGCCTCAAAACTCTACTGAATAAACGCATGAATGTTGCAAGCACTTGCTCGATGGTCCACTCTGCCGCATGCCTGCATCAGCACGCACTCGTACCTTTCTCTGACAGGCCCCAAACAGATGACTCTGATACTGGCACCCCGTTCATCCTCTAAATCCAGCAGCAACACTGAGTCACCATTCTTGCGCATCTTTGTGGAGGGCGGTCGCCTGAGCCACCCTGTCAACCCCAACAGATCACCCTGCCAATGGCAGCAGAATCAGACAAGGCCATCCGAGAAGCAGGAGCATACAGAAGCATCAGTACAGGCAGTCAGGCAGTGATGTCATCTGACAATACATTGCAGAGGTGCATCATGACGCAGTCTACCATCTGCTGCCCGTCAAGACTGGGCTGCAAAGGTGCTCTAGAGGTGTGATGTCGAGACACAGCCTGTGATTGATGAGCAGAGCAGCAGTTTGTCGGCTGATGCTCTGCCCTGATGCTGGGGATCAAGGTTGCAGGAGTCCCAAGGATGCATGAGTCCCAAGGGTGACACCAAAATGCCAGCAAGCGAAGGTGACTCATTCACTGTCTCGACCATGATGTGTCCTCCCCAATGCTCAGGCATGCACAATTCCCTGTGCGAGGCCCTGTTTGGGTACCAACCATAAGGTGTGTTGATGTGTTCTGAACTAGACTGATCAACTTCACGCCAACCTATGCAACTATGCCATGCACCAACACGGCTGAAGACCACATTCACAAGGTCTGTCCGTACCCATATCATCAAACAACGCAGTGCTGCAACCTTACCGGCTGCAGACTTGCAATGGATTCAAATGGCACATCGTGCGCATACACTTGCTGCCTGGGCGTCGCAGCCTGACCCTCAGTCTTCACCACTACTGCTGCTGCACCGACACCTTGCTGAGGCGGCAGCCTGCTGCTGCTCAACCCAACATGTTGCTGCTGCAAAGGTGCCTGATGTTTATGACACACCTGCTGCTGCTGCTGATGCAGCTGCTGCTGATGCTGATGCTGCTGATGCAGTTGATGATGCTGCTGCTGAGGGGCCTGGTAGCCTTCGTGTTGGCGGTGACTGGTTACTGGAGTCGGCTGAGGTAGGTCAAACTGTAAAGTGGATATGTTCTGGGTTTGCAGCACTTCCAGCAGCTTCTGATAGGCTGGCCTACACATAGTGAGACAGGCGCAGTTGCAGTCAGATAGGCCAACACATTGAGACAGTCTAGATTGTCATCAAGACTACACTGTCATAGACTCAACTTGACTGACAGACAGACAAACAAGCAGGGGCCTTACCAGCTTCAGCCTATGGTGGCCATAATGTACGTGTGCACCTTGTGCTCTGGCCAACAGCAGAATGGGGTTCAAGCTGGTGTGGTGCATCATTCAAAGCCAACAACAGATTGCTCCTGCTGCGCACGGATCTGTACTGCATGCCATCATGTGATCACACACACACACACACACACACGCACGCACGCACATACACACTTTTGGTGTGCTTGAAACATAGCGGACTGCCTCCATACACAGCCATTCAAGGCTTGCAAGCTCAGTTCAATCCTGCCTATCTAGCACCGACAGCACTAACAAACTCTCAATAGCACAACAAATGCCGAACACCTGGAGAACACCACTCTCTGTTCCAGCTGTGGTCAATTGTGCAACATCACATGTAAGTATGATGTTTTACTCTAGGGCGGCGTTTAAGTCGTTTGCAGCTGTGGTCAAATTCTGGTTCTGGTTCACCAAGTGATATTTGGCACAACAGCTCACCGGAGAGGTCTGGAATGTGCAGGGCTGTGCAGCATGGCTTGGTGCAGAGAGGGGCAAGCAGCACGCAGCCAGTGCTTGCCATGCTGGCCCAGGCTGCCCAAACCAGCCAGGAAGGCAAGGCCTGCTTCTGCTAGCCTCCATGGGAAGTCAGCTGGCCAGCAAACCGCACTCCCTGCTGTGGTGCTGCCTGCAACACTAGACTATAGTCACGCCCACTGGTATGACGCCAGTCAATGGCTACTGAGAGCAGCACCAAAGGCAAGAGCTGCTTGTGCTAGCCTGCATGGCGAGTCAGCTGCCTGCAACACTGGAGTATAGTCATGCCTGTTGTCAAGCATGTAGAGCTCAGTGTGTGATAGCCAATCCTACCTAGAGCAGCATGAAAGGCAAGAGCTGCTTCTGCTAACCTGCAGGGCATGTGAATCTAACCATGATCAAGTTGCTTCACTGCTTGCAAGGATAAGGTACACAGGCAGCTTTTGCTGGGTCCATGTGCCTACTTTCAGTGCGAGCAGTTTCCTGAATGCTTGACTTGCGGCTAAACCCAGGGTGGACGCAGGTGTTGGTAAGCAGCCTGACTATTCACAGGCTGTGCATGCAGCAACAGCTGTCAACCTTGTCTTGTATGTACAAGCAGCTAGCCAGATGCAGCTATCAGCTGCATGCAGTCACCGATACAGGCACCTGAATGCCAGCATACAGTGAGCTGCTCAGGATGGTACGTACCTGACCCTAGGGGAAGACATATGTGTAATCAATGAGTGTATGAATGGATGAAGGAATGAGTGCATGGATGAGTAAGTGAATGAATGGATGGGTGGATACATGAATGAATAGGATGAATGAATGAGTGGATGAATGAATATGTGGATGGATGCGTGCATGAGTGAGTGAAGCCCGGTAAAAGCTGCCTTGCCTTCCTAGCTGTTCACTTACCGTGGCTTCTGCAGCATGCCAGCAAACACTGTCAGTGGCTCAAGTAGCGCAACAGTTTGCATTTTGTTCCCTAGGGGAAGGCACGTGACAATCAAATGAATGAATGAATGAATGAATGAGTGAGTGAGTGAGTGAATGAACGAACGAACGAACGAACGAACGAACGAACGAACGAACGAACGAACGAACGAACGAACGAACGAACGAACGAACGAACGAACGAACGAACGAACGAGCGAACGAACGAACGACTGAGTGAATGTATGCATGCATGAATGAATCAGCATGCATGTTGCTTACTTTGGGCCGTGTTGTGTGCGGAGTATAGGGCCTCTACGCCTGCTAAGCTCCTGGGAGGACCCAGCACACTGAACAGGGTGCCACATGCGGAGCTGCATCCCTGCACAGCATACATTGCACATTTGGGATGATTCCGTTCACTCAGTGGATTGCCTGCTTCTTCCTCTGCTCATCCTATGCTTTGCTTGTTTCATTGCACATGCATTGATCCTACTGCTCACTCATATGCCCAGTCATGTTGTGTACACAGGCAGTGTTCACAGATCCCTCAAAGCTTGTGGGTAGGCAGCTGGTGCAGAACAGACAAAGGCAAGTTTCATTTCTACTAGATACATGATACTGGATCCACTTAGGTATACTTTTGATTGATGATTTGAGACTTGTTCAAACACGGACCTGCTGAGTCAATGGATATAGATCCTGGCTGTGGCTTGGCCGGTCTGGTGACTGCATAGCTGGCATGCCGGCTGGAGCACATAGCTTCCATACACATGCCAAGACATCACTGCAGACAGCTGCCAGGAAGGCGTGCATTGCCACCTGAAACCTGCAGGCATGACTATCTTCACACTGACAAGGGTTTGTTGTGTCAGTAGAAGCATTTGCTGGAAGCATTTGCTGTGTCAGTGAGCTTCAGCAACACTGAGAAAGACTGGATTCAAAGCATGTTGCACAGGGCAGAGTCTGGGTGGACTATGTTTGCAGTCAAAGATGCCAGCTCTCATCAGTTCCATGCAGGTGGCAGAACCGCTTCAAGCAGCGGCAACAGGATCACACACTTTAGTGATCATACTGGCTGAGATGCAAGGTCATAATATGTCTATGCACACAGATGGAATGCAGTCCTGACGCATACTGAGATGGAATGCAATGCTGCCAGGAAGAAACAAGCTGGAGTGGATGACCTGTCCAGTGCGACTTGGGATCCTGTCTGAAGGGGTCCATTCTGAAAGTGGGTGCTGCTCAGGGGTGCTGGGGTGTCCATGGGTGGGACCAAGGTGGGGTTGTCTGTGAGGAGGCCTTGCAAGTAAGTATACAGGGCATGCTTTGTGGGCAATGACGGCATGCGCTGCAGACCGGGCCTGCAGACCAGGGGGATTTGTACTTGCAAGTGACAGCTGCAAAGACACAGCTCAACACAGCTGAAGGCTGCACAAAGACCTTGTTGCCTTTTGTGATATGCAGCTATACGCTACTCTCAACATGGTTGCAAGCATGCATGCATGACTGCAGGAAGTGTTGTGTATGTATGCTCTGAGATGCAACGGCACTGCATGTCTCCACCAAAAAGCAATAAGCCCTGAGCATATGCTTGGGCATCCAGACTAACTGACATTGCATACAGTACTCTTTGTTGTTTACTTTGGGACCAGAAGCTTAACATGAATTTTACTCATTGTTTCAATTAGGCAGCCTGGGGGTATCTGCAGCTCTTCATGGACAACTTTGTTGTGATGGGTTTTGTGCCCAAGAGTTTTTAATGCAGAAGTCGGTGTCCAGTGTAGCGGCTCAAGCAGGGATGGTACACCCAGCAACTGCTCAGCACACATCAACATCAGTCATCAGGGTCAAGGGCCTTACTCCACAGGACAGAAGGCCTCCAGCATGGGGCCCAGCAGGGGGGGCAGCAGGGCCCTCAATGACCCCTCGTCCCCCCTGAGGGAGGGCTGGGTGAACAACCTCTCCAGAAAGCGGACAGCATTAACTGCTGGCCGCTGATGAACCACATGCCCAAAAGAAGACCTGCAACATGCACAACAGACTGTATGGCTCTTCTGACAGTATGGTGGCTGCAACACAATGCATGCATTGCGCAGATTTGTGACATCATTGTCACCAGCATCTGCTACGTGCATCCCATTTGCATCTGCCGCATGAGTTTGGACGTGCATCCGAAGATGCCATGAGGCTTGCCAGCAAAGGTAGCGCCGCACGTATGTGCCTAGCACCAACTGCAGTAGCTGTTGCTGCAGCTGCTCACCATCCCTGCCAGGGACAGCGATCGGCCGTATGGGAACGCTCCCATCCCCAGCTCTCTGTTGCTCTTCTTCTGCTGAAGTTCTGCCACAGGCAGGAGCCAGAGCATCTGCCAGGGTTTCATATAGGGCCACATCCAGTGAGGTGGCGCTCAAGGCTGCAGTAGGAATCTCAAGGCAGGCTGTGATGAGGGTATGGAGGGGGCGCAACAGGGGTGCCTGGGATGCTAGGACTTGACTCGGCGACTGGTGCCCTACTTGGCTGTTGCAGGCCTTGATGATGTTTAGAAAGACATTGCGCATGTGTGCCAAAGGGCTGCCCTGCATGACGAAGAAGATGTGTGTTCACTTAAGCAGCCAGGCTTTGCAACATGTAAGGATGATATTGTTTGATCATTGGAATCTTTGGCAGGAGTTGCCCACAAGGCCAAATGGCATTTCTGCAGTGCAAGTAGGCTTTGTATCACACCCTTTGCATACTTATGCTGATGTGTTTAGATGGAATGCTGCATGCTTGCACTGCCGACCAATGAGCGTTTACAGACTCTGAATCGCTGATTGGTAGGTTGTGACATGTGTGCATGACTCACGGCGGCAGGGCGGTCCTGTTCAGAGCTTTCTGCATCAAAGCACTGTCAGTAGCCGTCACTTTCAGGTACGCTTTGACAGCCCACGTGCAGCAATGCGCCCATTTGTCAGCCCTAATCTTAGCTTGTGTGTAGTGCACTAGTACATCATGCGGGTCCAGCCCCTCGTATATACTGATGCATTTCGGGGCCAACCCTTACTCCTAGAGACCATTTTGCACCCTAGCATAAGATTTGCACAATTTCCACCAATTGAAAAGCAGTACTGGCAAGATTCGGAACCCCCAAGCTGCATGATGTGACATTTGCTGTTCAGTCATCTGCACTGCTGCTGTACCTGCAAGGCTTGCCGGGCCTGGGCAATGCTGTTGAGCTCGTGACATGGGTCAAGTCCCTCCATGTAAGCAGCGCTCATAGAGCCTTCTTGAGCAGCTTGATGGCACTGCTGGAGGTATGAGGCAGCACTTGCCATCCAGCCAGCCATCCGTTTCAGCAGCAATGACAGCAAACTGGCTCCGCTTGTCCCTGCATGGAGATGATTGCTAGGAGGTACATGAAGCAGTGTCAACATGTAATTGCTGGTAGATACATGCAGCAGCGTCAACCCACAAGTGCTTGAGAAATCATAAAGCAGCGTGTCAACACATGGTTGCTTGTACAGTTATGAAAAGCAGCATCATCTTTGCACCTTGATTGCAGTAAGTAGGTTGTGACCATCAGACATGCCAAGTTTGACAATCAGACTGGCCTCAACATGACGTAAAGATGACAGCGCCTGCGTCTTTGGCATGCAACAAAACAGCTGTTTGATGCTGTATAGCAGACAGGCGCAGCTTGCTTGAAGGCTGACGTACTTTGGAGCAACTGCAGTCTGTGTTTGGCAAGGAAGCGTCTGTGTGAACATGCACAACCATGATGACAAATGAGAACCAGAATGCTTGTGTTACGGTGCTAACTGCTGTGAGCATGCAACAATGTATGGAGCACCTGTCTTGTGTGCTGCGAGCAGGTGTCCAGCAGCCTGAGTAACGGCTGCACAGATGTTGGTAGCTGCCCGTTCCCATCTGCACAATTCAGAACCATGCTATGGTCCAGATTTTGCAACTTACATGCGTGACTTTGAACCTGCTTTGCATATGTGGCATGTCAAATAGATGCATGTTTTGATGTAACAGTTGTAACCTGTTGCAGGTAACAACTGCTGTTACACGTAGTTACCTGTAGCAGCTTTCGCTTGTAACAACTGCTGTGCTTGCGCATATGTGGAGGATGATGGCGCACATTTGAAGGGTTTGAGACAGCACAGGTTTATGCAGGCCTGTGCAGTGACAGCCATGCGCGGCATGCAGAAAAGTTAACAAGGCTCAGGTATCTGCTATCACAAGGAGTCATGATCACCGTCATTAGCATCAGCAGTCACTAGCAGCATTGATTGGCATCAGCAGTCATTAGCAGCAGTCCACACAGTCATTGGCATCAGCAGTCATTATGAGTAGTCCACTGAGTCATTAGCATCAGCAGTCATTAGCAGTGCAAACGATGCTGGAGGGGTGGTGATGCTTACTCAAACTGGTGTGCTGGCAAAGCTGACACCTCACGTCCTCTGGCAGCCAAGATGTCATCCAGGTCATTCATCAGATCCACCACATGACTGCGCCACTGCACAACAGCCATTTTCCTTTGATGCTTTTCTTTTGCCATGAATAAGAAGAATCCTGCTGCCATGCATCGCGTCCATTCACCTGTCGAGGTTCAGGGTTCTCCACAGCCGTCCATTCGCACCTTTGTTGTGCCATTATCAGCATGGAGATGCAATGCACATTGCAAAGTCACACCTGATGTTGGCATTGAAGTGGCGTTTGCGCTCTATTTATTATGGATGACAGCGCCGCCAACTTGCAGCCAGTCAAATGCAAAGGTACAAGCAGCCGAGTGGGATGAGGGATGAGGGGTCCCTTGCTACAGGTGCATTGGGTGCACAGTACAGCATCAATCAACTGTTCTAGCATGTGAGGCACAGGCATGAAAGTGCCGTGGGCAACTCAACCCACTATGTGAAGCTCAGGATACAGCGTATGACATCCACATGCTGTACAGTGAGGTTTCACTCAGTGATCCAGGATGAGCCGGGTGTGCACTGACTATGCTTGATGCCAGCAGTATGACAGCTTCAGAGAATGCATGACCCACCTGGGGATGCACAGCTGCTTCTCTCAGCACAGCAAGCACAATGCTTGCACGGACCACACCAGTCTGGTCTGCCAGCAGTGCTTGTTGGGTGTGTGTGACGTGCCTGAACAGAGCCCTGGTGTGCTGGTTGCTGGCAACTACCTGTCACAGCGTTGTCAGTCAGGCAAATGCTTGGAAGCTATAAGGCTCACAACCCTCTTGCTGCGTGACCTGTTGTAGTATAGGGTGTACACATATGGTAATTGACAGGCAAGTGGACTGCATCAGCTTCAGGTGTCATGCTTGTTTTGTGCGTCCTGGAGAGGGTTGTGTCAACCAATATGCTACACGCTGTCAGCAAGGGCGCACAGGTTGTGTGTGCAGGAAGCTGAGTGTTGGTCCTGTGTACTGCAGGCCAAGTTACTGTGTACGAACAGCAAAATGGTCTGAAAGGAAATGTATACAAGGGCAGCAAAACATGTACTGCCGTGACCTGGGCAATCTCTGCAGCTATCAAGCACACAAGCAGCAGCAATGACTGATTTGCATGTGTAGAACACAAGGCATTGATGCTGCATAGTTTTGCACAGCCAACAGCATGATAGGCAAGCTCAGAATTTGCAGTGTGTGTTGATTCATTCATGCAGTCGTTCATTCATTCATGCGTGCGTGCGTGCGTTCGTTCGTTCGTTCGTTCATTCGTTTGTTCGTTCGCGCATGCGCCTGTTCATTGAGGTACATACAGTCCTGCGCAGCTCCCGGTACGAGGTGCTGTTTTGGCAGTCAGCAGTGTGTGGTCTCTTACCAACGTGAAGTACTTGAGGGCATTGCGCTTGCCATCATCCAGGACAGTCCTGAGCCACATGCTAAGCAGCTCCACTGCTACTGCTGTGAAGGCCGCTATTCTGTGGTTTGCCTGCAGTTTAACATGTGAACAATAGCCCTGTTTCTCTATCTGACATAGCTGCATTCTGCGTGTATCTTACGCAGTGCGTTGAGTATTATCCTGAGAGAGTGCTATGATGCTTGCCATGGCACACATGCACATCCTGCTTCAGGGTCAGTACACCCATGCCACCAGTGCAGGTGCACCTTGTTCTCAGCATTTGGCCGCAACATGCTACACAGAATCCATGTATCTCTGCATTGCTCAAATGGAAGCATACAAGGAGCACATCCCCAGGTGGATCCGGTGTATGGCGAGCCCAAGAGACAGGTGACATTCTTGGCCTGATGTCATGTGAGAAACAGACCTGAGAAAACTTGTGTCCACCATGATTGTAATGTGATTGTGTTGGCATAAAATCCCAATGCCAGGTAAGATTCATTTCCACATACGAATTACCTGCAGAGCGTGCGCCAGGAAGAAGACAGCAAAGTGGCGGTAGAGGGTGTTGGCATGTTTCCAGAAGGTGCGCGGGTGGAAAGGCTTCATGGCAGACATCTCGATACGGCTCCATCCCTTCAGGCCCGACTGAGCTAGCAGCGCATGGGCACGTGCCAGCACCTCCACCTAAACCACAGCTACCAAATCATTTCATTCCATTCAGTAGTGGTGCGCAGCCAGTTGTGACTCATCAGACACCCTGGCCTGGAATCCATTGCATGCATGCTTTCAGAAGGGTGGTGGACTGCAGGACTCATGGCCAGACCTTATTTTGGCTGTTATGTCTGTCTGTAATGACTGTCATGGTGGTTCTAAGCTGCCTGTCAGGGTCAAGGCAGCACTATTATCCACACTGTGCCAGCTGCGTTGCATGTTGCCAGAATAGACATCTGCAGGAGATGATTTGCAGCAAACATGTTGATGAGGCTTCCAGCCATCATGCCTTTCATGAGCTACCAGGCGTTGGGCTCAAGCGGCGAGCATTTCTAAGGACGCACGCATCAGCTACCAGGTCTATGCATCAGGACATTTGCCTCAGAATATAGAGTATCAGGCTGTAGAATTCCGCATGAAATACACGCATCAGGGTCGGCACATGAACATCCCTTGCCTGACACTAGCAGTTGATCAGTTGAGCAGCTTTGAGGCAAGATCAGCTTTTCACAGCCCAACACCTGGGAAGTATACCCACCTTCAAGGAGACACTGACTTCATCTAGCTTGAAGGCAATCCCGTGGTCATCTGCATCATCAGCAGCTGGCGGGCTGCGCAGAGGGTAATCAACCAGCAGCAGTTGCTCAACTGGCTGCATCAAGGTTGCTTGCACATGCTCTGCAAGCAGCCTCAGGCTTCCTGTGTCTCCTGCTGCTTGCCCACTCTGCAGCATGACATATCACCTCAAGCCAGTGGCACCATGCTCAGATGGGCTGGTGCTGGTCTGCTGCTGGGCTGTCATGCCATGTGTAGTACACATGCAATATAGTATACTATATTTTGGCTGATGCCAAACATGGCATGTGCACAGCAGCAAAGGCGTTCATCGGGTTCGCGACAGGAAATTGCGTAAGGCAGCAGTGTGCAGCCCATGATGGTGCTTGCAAGACAGCTGAGCCAGCATTGTGTGCTGATACTGATCCCCTGCATCAGCGCCGTGCGTGGTATGCACACAATCTTGCAACTCAAACGATGGCTCTTGTGTCAATTGGCCTCGACCGATCAGAATCATGACACTCATGTTGCTGTCACATAGCTGGGGGTGTACACCAGCTCTTTAGGGATAAAATAACATTGTTTCTTTGGTAGAGTCGCCCCTGTCTTAGTCCGAACTTAACCTCAGGAGCGCCTGGGGACCAGTACTAGGCGTTTTCAAATCGTGCAGAGCGGCCTCTAAAGAACCATCAGCAGAGGCTGGATGCATACCTCATCAGCAGTCATGGCAGCAGTCATAGCAGCATACCTCTTCAGCTTGCATGGCAGCAGTCATAGCAGCATACCTCTTCAGCTTGCATGGCAGCAGTCATGGCAGCATACCTCTTCAGCTCGCATGGCAGCAGTCATGGCAGCATAGATGGCTGACAGAGCACCATGCCGGACCTCTGGGCGCACAACCCTTCCTCCGTGAAGCAGATCTGCCAACTCAGGACCCAGCAGATGAACGGCTGTCTGGGGACTGCTGCTGCTGCAGCACCTCTGAATGTACTGCAGGAAGACCTTCAACAGACCTTCATTGCCCTGCATTGACAGCGCTCTCAGCAGACCTGCATTGCCCTGCAATGACAGTACTTTCAGCAGGTTTTCATTTCTTCGCATTGACAGCGCTTTCAGCAGACCATCACCGCCCTGCATTGACAGCGCGTTCAGAATGCTCTTGCTCACTGGGGCAATGTCTTCATTCTGTAATGTACAGTCTGGGGTGTGAAGCCAACTGGGAGTTGTCAAACAACCTGGCTTCAAAGCACAGGCGACTGTGATGTGTGACAAGACTAAGCTGGTGAGAACTCTGCTCAAAGAAGAGCCTAATGTCCCAATGCTGGTAGTTTGTGCTAAAAACGAAGAGAAGCCAGGGTGAAGTCAGACAAACAAGGCAAGCAGTCTGAAGTTTGATTGGGCTAGTCAGCTTTCTGTAAGGGCTACAAGAGTATGTTATAACGTTCACTCATATCTAGCTTGTGATCCCTATGTCTGACCTGGGCTGTGTCTCCGATGCAGATGTGGTCTGAGCAGCACAAGCATGGGCACTGCAAATTGTGAAAATGTGCAAAAGTGTAAATAGTGTTCATGATAAATGCAGAAACAGACCTGATAATCATGATGGGTAATGAAATAAACAAAAGAAACATGATGTTGGCTACCATTGTAAGACTGATGAGGACGGCCAGCTGGTCATTCATCTCCTCAAGACTCGTGGCAGCCGGCATGTGAAATGGTCCTGCACCACACCAGACAGCAGGCTCAAGACTGGCAACACGTTGGCGTGCCGACTTGCACAATGTGTGTTTATAAGATGATGCCATCGTCAACTCAGTGGCGCAGCACGTCCAGATTGTGCATATGACAGAAGGCTGTGACCAGCGACAGACACCCCATTGCTTGTATCTCATCCCACCTTGAGGACAGGTTGCACAACTAGGGATGAGAGTTCTTACCTGTCCATTTTTAATAATTGTAAAGTAGGAAGGATGCGTTTTCTGTCAGGGGTAAGGGTCTAGGGTGATTTTGGGATGAGATACACGCTATGGGAGTTGCCACCAAAGGGCGGGTTTCTGCAGGGTGCTGGAAAGGACATGTAATGCGTCATGTAACACATGATCAACACTGACCTGGGAGCTTGCAACCAGCAGGATGTGCTTGCAGCAGGCAGGTGAGGCCGCTCAGGTTCTATTGCTGCAGGCTTTGGTGCTGTGTGCTGCAGTGTGCAGGCAGCCATGAAGCCTGCACCGCTTGCAGAAGCCAGGAACCCATGTGCATGCAGAGGAAAATACGAAATACATCACGCTTGATCACTGATCACAGTCGAGATCAGCAGTGATTGGCTGGCTGCAGCACTCTGTAAGCATTGTCTTGCAACAGTTCTGCCTTGAAACAGCCACTCTTTTGTTCTCTGACTGTTCCAAGGCACAGCTATCTGATCAATCTCCTAGCTTGCAAAGTGAAAGGGGAGCCTGACCTACATGTAGCTCTTGTCCCATTTCAAGCGGCTCCTGCTTCACAGCCAGCCTTGTCAGCAGCTCTGCATACTCGTCTGTCAAGCTTCCCAGCATGTGCATGATGCCTCGACACACGCCTTCAACCTGTCGCATCACCCCTCAGCAAAATAGCCAGATGCTTTGGAATCCCAGTACATGCTTGCTTATGCATAGGTGATGTTTTGTTCCCTTGCGTTGCCACAAGTGCAGAGTGCAATGTACAAGGGCGTTTCAAGTCGTGCACAGGATAGCTAAGGCAGGTTGTGTGGTTCAGATGTGGCACAACAACCTGAGCCTTGTGACATGACTGCCTGCAAAATGCACAAACTTGTGACAACGATATGGTGACACTGTGGTGCACCAGGTTGGCTCAGAAGCGCGATCTTTGCAGCACACATACATGTAGTAGGCTGAAACGCATGCATGCACAAAGACAAATACGATGGCTGCTGGAATGGATGTTGATGCCTGCCTGGGATGCATTGCATCAATGGAAAGATGCATGCATGGAAGCAGGAGGAACAGTGCCATGAAATGCGTGTTGGTGCCTGTACATGCATTGTACGAATGATTGAATGATGGAAGGAATGGCGTTATGAACTGCGTTTTGGTGCCTGTACGTGCATTGGACGAATGATTGAATAACTGAATGAATGAATGAACAAATGATTGAATGAATGAATGAACAAATGATTGAATGAATGAATGAATGAATGAACAAACGAACGAACGAATGAATCAAGGAAGGAATGAATGATTGTGTTGGTGTCTGACCTGGATGGTCCTCCTCTGCATGACGGTGAAGAGGTCAAAGGAGGCCTTGATGAGCATGGCCCTAGCCTGCAGATCACTCTTCATGAAGTCCACAAAGGGCTCCTGCATCACCCCACAGGCCTTATTGCAGAGGGAAACAGCTCTGGACTCGAGCAGTGCAATGGAAAGGCAACAAGCTCACAGCGCAAACCAGTGGCAGCTGGAACACATCAAGCATGGGTCTTCTACAGTTGTTCAATCGTCATCGCACTTACTTGACAGTTGCCTTGCCTGCAACCTTGCAATCCAGCAATACACAATGCAGCAGCCGCAAGTGGGGACTGTACTATGGGATCTTTTCACATTTATGCATTCAGTGGGGACTGTACTACGAGATCTTTTCACATCCATGCATTCAGTGGGACTGTACCATGGGATCTTCTCACATCTATGCTTTCAGTCAGACAGACTAGCATGACAAGAGAGACGTAGAAAGTACAGTGTCAGACTTGGGAGTCACACAAGCCGCCAGTCTAGTCAATGCACCAGCATACAGCGCAAGTCAGCCTGATTGAACAGCAGCCTGCAGACGGTGAATTCCACGTCCTGTTCTGGCAGGGCCTCTGCAGCTAGTAGCAGGAGAGCTATGGCATATCTCAGATCGGCATGTGACTTCAGATGGGGGGTTGGGGTCCCTGGGGACCCCGCCTCAGCACTGGCTGGGGCTGGATCGAAAGCCAAGGCTTTGATGCTGACGCTAGTTGTGTGATCTAGGGTCAGTTTCTCCAGCAAGCCCTTGACTAACTCACTGTAGCCCTCATGCATCTGCAAACAGGCAGGTAGTATTATCATTTAATGCTCCAGCATGAGCATGTCTGTCTGACAGTGTGATGCATGCTAACAGCTTGATTGCTATGGGCAGCAGCTGAGGAGAAAACACCACAGCTCAGCAGTATGTTTGGAAAAAAAGATGTAAAACGGAAAACTGTAAAGAGGGGGGGGGGGGGAATGTGAAAATTATGTTTTAAACTTGAACTGTATGTATTTTGGAGTACCTATTTATGGTCTTCTTTCTATGAACAAGTCAGCAGAGCAGTTCTGTGCTGATGACAGAGATCAGGCCCTAGTGCCAATTTTGGGAATGGAAATTGTGCAGACTGCAAGGCCTACATGACAACTTGGACCTGACCTCGGCGTCATTGCTCTTCTGAACAATCTGCCTGGCCCTGACAGCCATCTGCAACAGGTGCCAGCATACTCCACCATTGGCCAGGCGGCATTGCTCCACTGTTGCAAGATGCCCGGGCTTATCAGGCAAATCACCATACATGCCATTGTGCTGCTGCTGCTGCTGCTCCTGCATTCTGTCTTCTGCCTGTCCCTCCTCTGCAACCCCCCCCCTGGCAGCACTTTGCTCAGCTTCCTGAGCATCTTCCCCCGGGGGACCATGTCCACTAAGGAGTGGACTTGCTCTGGCAGCTGTGTCACCTGCTGGCTCTGCTGGCTCTGCAGAGCTTCTCAAAGCAGTGACTGCTGTGTTAGTCGTAGCAGGTTCTGTTGGTGGTCTGGGTCTGGGGCCTTGCTGTGACAGGGACCCTGATGCGACCTCTTTTGATCCTACAACACACACACGCACAGACATCCTCAGCCAGATGTCAGTGGCGATTGCAGCTTAGAAAGGATGCCTTGATGTGAGTCTCAAAGCCTGTCAGCACCTCATCATGCAGATCAATCAGCCATCGCTGCTGCCTGCTCATGTTGCATGGCCCGGTGTGAAGAGAAATGCAAACTCATACTTGAATGCGTGTTCAAAGGAGAACAAATTGTGTGCAGAGAGAGTTCTGATCGCGCTTTGCGCACCTGACTGAGAAAGGCCTCTGTCATTTCCAGCTTGCTCAGTCAAGTCCACGATGTCACTATGCTGCTGCTGCTGCTGCGGCTGATGATGGTGAGAAGACTCCCCCTGATTGGCGCAAGCTGAATGCGAGCCAGACATGACAGGGTCTTGGGGACTGGCGTGTGACCCCACCGAGGCACTAGGAGGTCCTGCCTGACTGTTGTGTACATCTGACTGGGCGATCGACCTGTCAGCAGATTGGGTTGTCTTTGTGCTGCATCAACAAAAAAGAACAAAAATCTGCACTGCAACCTGCAATGCTGGCCCTCTACACACTTCTTGCTAATTCTCTGAACGATTAGACTTCACATGAAGTGCAGGCATGGACAACAATTACCAGTCACTTACAGCCTATAATATGTGTATCTCGAGTGCTGCATCATGCATTTACATGATGATCAAGCCACAATCAATGATGAGGGGCAAGGTTGAGTCTTGCTGACAGACAACCTGATTATGCAACCTAGCTCACATGTTCAGATTTCCTTGTTCATGCACTTCTGAACATGCTGCTTTATACATGGCCAACCTGTGAGTGTTGGACACAGGCTGCCTGTTGGACCCCCCATGACCCCCCCTTGGCGGCCTGGGGGGTCTGAGGACCCTGCGCTGGGGTGCTAGCAGACTAGCCGGCAACCTGACAATGCCTATAGGGGCTCTGCGCACTTGACGAGCAGGGCCAACACTGGTGTGTCCAACAGCTAGACCGGGATGAGGACCATCCCAGGGACTGATGCTGTCAATGATGGTAGACTCTGCCATGTGTGCTGACATTGGACCTGAATGGGAGACACCTATGCTTCCTGTCCCAGGATCAGGCACATGCGTGCCAGAGTTGGTGCTGGCAGCCATGCTGCTTGCTGCTGTGTGAGGCTGGGCAGCACCTGAAGCATCATTCACTCAGTCAATGGTGCATTCGTTGTTTCACTGTTCCATTCTACATTCATTAATCCGTTTGTGCGTTCGTTCATTCGTTTGTTCATGCGTTTCTTTGTTCGTGCGTTTGTTGGTTCGTTTCTGCTTTTGTTTGTTTGTTTGTTCGTTCGTTCACTCATTCATTCAGTACGAGGACTTCCCCTCAAGTCAGGTACATACAGCATCAGCGGCTCTTGACTGGATTGTTGCTGCAATTTTGCCCATGAGCTGCTGCAACCAAGCTGAGTGAATGTCCTCTTTTCTTGTGCTTTTGGTCATATGGTTTTTGGTTGCTGACCGCTTTGGTATACAGCCGCTGAGCTTGAAAACGTTCAAGAATGAGGCTGTCCATGCTTGCAGTTGAGGCGTGCTTGACAGCATATATTGGACACATCTGCTGCAGAGAAGTAAGCAAGAGAACCTTTTTTCCACCATGCAGACAACACAACTTTGCAGAAACTTGTCTGATACCTCTGCAGGCACTGCTAACAGCAGGTCTGGCGAGTCCCCATGCAAAGGCTGCAAAGCTGGTCCTGGGGAGCTCCATGCCATCCTGCATGTACATGCGAAGAAGGTTAGTATGCAAGTGCTGCTGCAGTCATCATGTAATTGCTTGCATCATGATGGCAATGCAAGCAGGCTAACATCTCTTGCTGAACTACAAGGCAAGGAGCTCCTATTTCAGAGCAGCTTTGTTGCTTCAGGCATTTTCTGAAAATGCATGGGCGTTCTGCTGTTGGGCAGCAACAGCATTTTCTGTTCTGCAGCAGTTTGGCTCGAACAGGCACCAGGACCGTGCAAACAGAAGCTCTGCAGTGATGAAAATGCGCAGCCAGGAAACTGTTGCAGGCATGCAGTTTGTAGGAATGAGCCGCAAGACAAGCTGCATTGAATGCAGTTGTCGCGACCTGAGTCATGAAGTGATCCTCCTGATGTGTGGCAGATCCTTCCCTGCGTGCTTCCACTGGCAGACCTGCGCTTCTAGCTGAGCCCTGCAAAACAAATCTGTAGCAGCTGAAGCCTCAAACTAAGATTTACATTGACAGTCCCAACGCAAGTCAAGTAATTGCCGCAGGTTTCACATGTTGCGAGCTAGTGCCAGGCTCAGGAGGACAGTTGTCCCATGCTGCCCAGCACGTCACTCACGTAACTTGCCTTGACACGTTTGACACTTCAAATCTCAGTCTCGACAGCAGCAGGTGGCTACCAAAGTGCAGGTGTGCCAGGTATGCTTGGAAGCTTGCATTTCCTCATATATACATTGGGGGCAAGAGTTCAGCATGGCGTCAATGCTGCATCAGTGGTGTGTCACATACAAACATAGGCTGAACATTGGCTGCAGGACAAACTTCTGCCTTGAGTGTGATGCTTCCTGTCCACAGCTTGACAGGTTCTGGCATAGTTTGCAAGGGCTGTCAAGGACAACAGCAACAGACAGATGCTGGAAGCAGCATGACTCTAGTCAAAGGCTTTGGTCACAAAGGCTGCGCATACAAAGCAACTTATGAGATGCACAAGCGCTCACTGGTCGGCCTGCTTCTGGCAGGGGTCCTGGAGAGAAATTGCGCCAGGATGCACCAGAGGGCAAACTGTTCCCAGGCTGTTGTGGGGGCTGCCCTTCAGCTGTGCCTATGCTGCCTTGATGACCAGTGCTTGATGGGCTTGCCCCAGAACCTGTATGGGAAAGCCCAAAAAAAATTCAACACAATGTCCTGTACAGCATAGCACCATGCCATGGCAATAGTCAGTAACTGCATGTTGCTGGACCACCGTGGAGCTCTATACGCTGTCTGGTTGGTTGACTATGCATGGGAGGCTTGAAGCAAGGCGTACAAGATAATCAACGACTGCAGAGATAGGTTCCGTGCCTTGCAATGGGCAACAAAGTGATGGCACAGAACAATTCATCTGCTCATACAGCTAAGCAATGCTGTGTAAAGCAATTGGATAACCCACTCAGCAACAGCCGAACCAAAATGCATTCTCAGGTCTGCACATCTTGCCTGTGCATGACAGTATGCTTGACAGACAAGCTGGCTGATACACTGAACACGACTTTCAGGTGACGCTCGGCCCCATGCATTGTCAAGCTTGTAACAAGGCAAGTTCACTGTAGCAAGGGCCACAGAGTACTAACCAGGCTCTGCCTACGGCAAGGAGACACATGATGATGACCGCCTATACTACTAAGTAACGCAATTTTGCGCCCCAGCACATGCAAAATTGACGTGTCACTCCAGCACACATTAGTACGCAAAAGGTGGACATACTCAATTGGTCGCCATCATCATCCTGATCGTCCTCCAGCACATGGCTGCCAAAGCCGGCAGCTGCCATGAAAGCCAGGCTGGAATCATTTTCAGGCGGGAGAGGCAGCTCTGCCTTCAGAAGCTGCAGCTGCTTCCGTATCTGCTGTGCTGCTGTTTCGTGAAATTTGGCCCTGTTCAGCATGACACTGCGCGTCAGCAGAGCACAGATGTTTGTGGCACTGTTGCAAGTTGATCCATAACTGTTTCCATTCAATGGTAAGAGCAGGCTCTCTCAGTCAGAAGCTGCTATGGCTTGCACGCATGCTGCACTGCTGCCTGTGTCTGTTCTTTCCTTGTGCAAACCAGGACTCTATCAGCATGTCATGTCACAGCAGTTTGCCATATGACATGTGGTACATGGCATGTGCTTCGGACAGACTGTGACAGGTGCAATAAAGGGCAGACAGCAGCTGCATCTGCACAGCTTGCTAGGAGCGGCATGTGCGCCAGCTAGATTCTGCTTAGCTGTGCCTACAGTGCCATTTCATAGCCTGCTTGCAGTATCATGCAGTCTGAAAGCAAAAGCCTTGCCCAAGTCTTCTGGAAAAGGCTTTTGCTTTAACAGCCAATTTTCAGGGTCAGGAAGCAGATTTTTGTTGCTCTTGGTAGACACGATGAGCTTTCAGCTGCAGAAGGCATACCCTGCCCTCTGCCGTGCTTCTTGTGAAACGTCATAAGCAAGGCGGGCCTGCTTGAAGACAGGGTTGTCCACCAGCTGGTCGTCCTCTTCAGGCCTGGTGCGTTTGCGCATGTTGGTGATATCCATCATTGGCATGGCTCCTCCTTGCTCACTCAGGTGAGTGAGGATCAGGTAATGAGCAACCTGTACAGACGAGCCTACTCAAAACTACGCTAGGCAGCAGTCAGCTAGTGAGCACATGCAGCATGTTCAAAGGCTGACATCAATGCTTTGCTTCATTGCCATGCGGTATGTCACCGTCTGTGTACGCAAGCACTGTGTACAAAAGCTGGCAACATGGTTTGCTTGGTGCAGAGCTAGGAGCAACAGTGACCACTTCAAGGTGACAACCCTTACTGGGATGTTGTTGACACTATCAAGACTGGCGGGGAGGCACCAGATGTCAGGCACAGCACAGCGCAGAGCCAAAAATACAAGGAGCACGGCGACAAGCAAGCCTCACAGATTTGAAGCCCTGTTTGGTGGCCTCGTGAATGAGCTGGTTGGTGACAGCCAGGTTGCGTCTGGCACGCAGGCAGTTTGCTCCTGAGCAGTTGCAGATGTCTCGGCAGCAGGGGCAGCGCCACTCACTGCGCTGCTTCACCTCGTGAATGTTCTCGCCCATCCTGATGTACAGGCACGACCCACACCAGGACCCCCTGCCCTTGCCTCCAACAACGCGCTTCGTGGAGTTGTAGCAAGGGCAGTAGGTCTTTTCATCAATAGTCTTCTGCCTGCCAAGTCAGTGCAGACTCAGTGCCATGACACACACTGAGCAGAGTACAGTGCTCAGTGTGTTCAGTTAGTGCACATCCAATCACATGTTCAGTGCTTGTGTTCAACATGCGCTTTGCAGCGGCGGTTGTGGCAGGATGCGGTTAATGGCGATCTTTGTGCAGATCAGTTTCCAGCTTGATGCAAAGAACGGTGACAAGGAGGCAAAGGGATGAGCTGTTGAGGTGACCCTTTGCATTGCTGACAAGGTCTGTAACATGAGGAGTGCAGTGAGGACCCTGCAGGCTGCGTTCTTTGACATGCAAGTCACCGCAGATCAAGCAGCAATGCAGCGTATTCAATGTGGATCAAGTTGTACGGTGCATCTGGGTGATTGGGGGCATGTAATCATACCGGCAGAAATGGCATGTAACCATACCTGCAGAAATGGCATGTAGTGCAAGCCCTGCATGGCTGTACATGGTAGTCCTTGCAGTAGTCTGAGCACTTTCCCTCATTGTATGACGCTTGGGCCTCAAACTGCTTCAGGCGGCGCAAATGATCCAGGGTGTAGTACTCCCTGCGTTACACATGACAGGGCTTTGTAAGCTCAGGATGAAGGCTCAGCTGCAGCTCAAGGTATGAGGGTGTTCTGAGCTCAAAGCTTGGTATGAGAGCTGTATCATATCAAGCAGGTGGTGCGCAGCAGCCCAGATTTGTAGGACAGCCAGTAAACGAAGAGCAGTGATTTTGCCATAGGAGCAACATGCATGCACACAGGACGCATGCAGAGAGGGTCATGTGAGCGTCATGGTGCAAGCACTGACCAAGGACGTGTGCAGTTGGGCAAACACCAAAGTTGGTGATTGTCGCAATACCTGTTCCTCCCTTGAGCCTGACGCATCTGCCTTAGCTCTGGGCCTATCCTGTTCTTGTAGTGCTGCAGAGAGGCAATGTCCACATGGACAGCGTCTGCTGATCTGCCAGATCCAGAGCTTGCTTCTTCTGACAAGGCTGGCATGCCGCCATGGCCTGCAGTGGTTGCTTGAGGTAACATGATTGAGTGACGCCGTGCACAAACTACTGTGCTTTCAGAAGCCATGTACTGACCTGTGTATGCTGATCTGTACTGCCTGCTCTGCTGCCCATCACTGGACCCACCAGGCAGCACTGGTTGCCGCTGGGCACTGGTAAGCAGGGTGTCAAGGAGATCTTCGCCCTCCCGAGCGAAGTCTTGCAGCAGTAGGCCACGCGATAGGCGGGGCATGACTGGCTGCTACAAAGAGATATCTGCCGTGCAGAAGGGATGACGAAGACCGGCTTGGCCGGATCAGTTTCGGTGATCAGGTGCTGAGATCTCTCTGACAAGCTCGGCGAAACTCGCTGCACGTTCTGCGAGTGAATGTCTGCTGCTCATCTGCAACACGTACCGGATCTGTCAGGTAGCTCATGCCACTCTGCAGCCAGAACAGTGTGTTTGCACCGCTGCCGTGCGTGGTCAGCCTTACGGTTGTCTGTCAAAAAACGCTCGGTACTGCTGGCTTACAACGATGGCGGCCTCCTCACGCAGCTTAATACTTTAATCAGCCTGGTGAACGCGTGCGGTAGCCATTGTTCAGAGGCACGACTCAAGGCTTGCCAACAATCAGCGACAGGTTTGACCTAGCGGTGACCCGTGGTCAAACAGCAAGTGCAGTCTGTCGAAGTTGGACATCATCTGTTCCGAGACATCGCAGCGTTGATCACGGGAAGATTGCACGAGAGCATTGATCAGACGTCAGCCCCGCGTTACGGAAGTAGCTGAGCCATGTCTGAGGTCAAAAGCAAGCTGAGGAATAGTAAACAAGCCGATTTGACAGGGGTGCCTGAAGGTAAAGAGACTCAAGCGACAACACGAGAGCAATCGTCAGCCAGGTGTTGGGGGAACAGTGCGTACGATTACGTGGACTTTGCTTCAGGCTCACAGAACAAGAAAAGGAAGTCCCCAGCTGCAGGCAAGGGTGCCAGCAAAAAGAAGAAACACAAAGACGAAACGTCAAGTGCGTACATGGTCCAAGAAACAGTTGAGGACCTCTCAGCAGCCAAAGCATCCACGTCAGACGCAAAGCTGGTGGACCCCAATACAGGTGAAGAGGTGCAGGCTGCTTCAGATGACAAACCAGACAAAGCTAGCAGCAGCAAGGCAGCAGCCAAGCCCAAAGGACAAAGCAAGAAAGTTGGCCAGCTCGTTGACCCAAACACTGGTCATGCCATTGACCCTGCAGCTACTGTAGAAAGCAAGCCAGCTGCCAAGCCAAGCAGTGGCAAAAGTGTCAAAGAAGAAGCCACCGACAGTAATCAAGCTGGCCCATCAACAGCATCAGCCAAGCAAGAGCCAACATCTGACCAAGAGCAATACGTCAAAATCAATAGAGCGCCTGTGCTGACTCTGTGGGTGGCTGTTGTTGCTGAGCGACAAGGGTTTAGTAAAGAGGCAGGGCTGACATTTGGCAAAGCCATCAGCGGCATGCTGGCACAGAGCAAGGGCAGGTAACCAGTTTGCAAGCTTGGCACTTTGTCTTCAGACTCTATATTGCTACTCCCCATGAACCCAGCTGTAGAACACCTTTGCTAACGAAGACCAAACCCTGTACTGTCTGGAACAAGGCCAACAACAGCTGTGTCTGTGTAGCTCAAGCAACAAATTTGCAAAGCTGGCCATGAGTAGTTTCAGTCGGGAGGCTCGACACATCAGCGAGTCTCGATCCAGCAGCGCGCTTGACAATGACCAGCATGATTTTGACTGAACCAAGCCTTAGTAGATTGTGGTGACAATCACTGGTATTGTGGTGACAGTCACTGGGATTGTGGTGACATTCACTGGGATTGTGGTGACAGTCACTGGGATTATGGTGACAGTCACTGGGATTGCAAAGCCTGCCATTGTCCTCAACTCACGCTGGACTCCTGCTGCTGTTTTCGCCAAGTCATGCTACTGAAGGGTCCTCCCCAGTGTCGACAACAGCTCCACAGGCAATTTGAAAAGACTAAGAACAGCCTTTCGGGCCCAAAGGCTCACATCAACAATACCAGCAGCCGACACATGAGCATGCACCTGTTGGTTGTGGTGAAAACAGAAGCCGCATTTGTGATTGCAGGTCTATAGGCGTGTTTGACAAGAAGGACACCGATGACAACGCCAAGCATGAGAGGGAGGAAGAAGAGCATGCACAAGGCATTGCCAGGCACGATGTCTTTGGCATGAGCATCAAAGCCAGGGACGTTGGTGATGAGGGTGATGTGCGCGCTATGGATACCAACATGAAGGTAAAATAAATAAAAAATTGACCTTTTGAAACAAAAACCTGACAAAAAATGCTGCATTTCCTATGACAGACACTCCCTGCTGCTCTTGCATTGCACTGGGCTGTGCACAGTGCTTCAGCCTTCAGACTGCCCCAGCGTCAAATCGCATCAGATCCCAGAGCTTCACAACGCAAACTGCAAGAAACACTCTAATCCCAAAATCCTACATCATACCTCACTCCCCCAACTGAAAAGTTTGGAAAAGTTTGGAAAAGTTTGGAAAAAGTCAGGGTTTTTGGGAACCCTAACAGCCAAGATCCGATGCAATTCATCGCTGGGGTTCAGACTGTGTGCCTGGGCAACCCTGGCTTGAATATGCGCTTGCTTGCCTGTCTTAGATGCTCCTGTCTTCTACCGGCAATGTGCCTACCAGTACACTTCACGATGCTGTATGGTTGCAGAGCACCCAAGGCCTGCAGACAAGGCCAAGTCCATGTGTTGTCTGTGCTCTCTGTCAGATGCAAGACTCAACAGCGAGCTGCACATCCTGAGAGGCTGATGCATGTTGCACAATTGGGCTCATGTCATGACCAATAATCATGCAGCCTTGTATGCACCAATCCACTGAGTTCATGGTAGGATCCTCCCACATTAGCCGCACACATGATGCTGATTGATCCATCCCTCTACACTGGCTTACCATGCTGCAGGCACTGAATCACAAGCAGGTGGAGGGCTACCTGCAGAGGGCTTTTGGGCAGCAGCTTCAGGTGCGCTTAGAACCTGCCTCTTACACCATATAGATTCTAATCATGTGCATAACTCAGGTGCACATAGCACTTGCCTCCTGCATGTTTGCTCTGCTATCCCAGCAGCACCTGCTTGCTTCTTGGTCCGCCCTGAGTGAGGATAAAAAGTCTAAGCTCACCCTATCAGCTCAGGGCGCAGACCTTCTTCCTTACCTGCCTTCTGGCGGTAGCAGAGTGGCTGAGAGAGTGATTGACTACAGGTTGCTAAGGATGCTCTGGCAGAGCTGGCCAACAGCTACAAGGCAGAGGAGATCGGTAACCATTGCTACCACTTGTACGAGCAGTTCCGCCCTAGTGTAGCATCAGGGCAGAAGGGGTGGGGGCAGAAGGGCCAGTTGGATCTGACCCAAATTCGCCAGCTGGCTGAAAAGCATTAGTCATCACATCTGATGCTGCCAGATGGCATCAGACACATGAGAGCCTGCCAGCTTGCGCAAGCCATGAACAATGCTGTGTTGCACAGCAACGTTCTTGGCATGTGTCAAACTCTTGGCATGTGTCACAGCAAGATGAGACCTGCCAAAGGTGCCAGCACCTCAACGCACCATGTGCATATGAGAAATGTCTGCTCAGTGAGTGCATTGCACATGATTGTAAACATTACTGCCTGTGTATCATCAGAACAGCCAAGGGTTTCAAGTTTGCACAGCAGGTATGGCACTCAACTGAATCGCAAAGCGTGTAACTTTGGCAACTGCACACATGATAAAATCTAGAACATGGCATGCAATTGCCATGCTGTTGATGGTCACCCATTCAGGCCGCGGCATTAGGCAGTCTAGGATGCTAACACTCAAGCTCTATCATTTCAAAGTCTGATCTGAAGGCTCCTACTCTACTTTATTCATCTTGACTATTGAGCTGTCTATTGTCAACGTATCAAATGGAACAAATCTGCCAGATCTGATCATGTATGACACTATGGTCAAATATCTATAGTTGTGGGTACATATGTCTCCTGAATAGTGTTTACCTCTGAGCAAGATAGCACAGGCCTAAAGGTACACAGCTTTGCACCAATGAAGCTTTGCCCCTGCCCATGCCTTCCCGCTCCCTAAAACAACTGGGAGCAGGAAGGCAGCATAGTTAGGGGGGGGAAGGGGAGTGGGGGGGATTGGGGCAGCAAAAGCAGAAGCATGGGCCGAGCAAATTCAAAACGGGGCTTGAGGGTATTTTGCTGTACTGTCACAATGCAAACTGTGCTCAACAGTCGGCTTGTCTATCTATAGCCCCAAGCGGCGACTAGTCACAATGTTTGACACTTGAGTTTCTTCCAAGGTTTGCTTCTGCTGTTGGAACCCGTGTTCTACCACAACAGCTGCTGCTTCGAACAAAGTATTTGTGCCTATTATTTTACCTTCCACTAAAACTGAAGTAGACGGTTCTAGGCCTTGCAACACTCGGTACTGACTAAGGAAGAAGGAGAAGGTGGACGGTTCAAAGCCTACAAATCTATGGGCCTGTGCCAAAACCAGCAAGTCAACCAGAGCCTTCTGTTCAGAATGCAATGCATCCAGCTCAGCAGAATGCAGCAACTGCTCCTTGAAGGCAACATGATCACACAGACCCTCAGCTGTCAAATTTGCCAATAAATGGTCTAGGGTTGCATGACCTGCCTCATAAGACAATAGTCCAGTGGCAATGTACACTGGCGCCTTGTCATCAAAGCCAGCTGTCTGCATAGCTTTCAAAAATTCACCCCAGTACACATCTACCCCACCCATGGACCGAGCCCAATCCATAGCATCTGCTTCCACCCTCAGATGAGCCCCATTGAAATATGGTGCATGTGCAGCCATACCTCGCAGGACCTGATCTGCTAGTTGATGCACCACAGGAGCAAAGAAGAGCTTCCTTGCAACCTTGGAGACAAGCTCCAACTGTATACTGCTTCTGAACATGAAGAGCGTGACGGGAAGGTCCACAACAATATACGGGGCCTCGTCTGTGTCAGTGAGCAGCATATACTGTCTGGCTGTTCTGAGCGCAGCTTGTGTGACCAGCTCCGTGAGCTCAGTCATGTCGTATGCTCTGAGGTAGACACCTGATACATTTGTGATGAGCCTTGCGTCGTGCTGATCGACATACCTGCAGTGGTGCAAATAGCTGTCATGCTGGCATTCTTTTGCACTGCTGAGGCCCAGAAGGCGTCAAACAGGAAGCACTTGTGTTGCTGACAGGAGCAATTCATACTGGTTGCTGCTTCTAGGGCAGACAGACTCCAAATACGACGGTGAATGTTGTGGGTAAATAACCATGCAATGTTTGTTAAGACTAAAATGTGGAGTGTCATTGCAAGCCTCTAGAGCCTCTACATCTGTCAAAGGCTTGCTGTTGGAGTAAACAATGTCGTACACACAGCAGTTTCCCACTGCCCATCAAAGTCACCTAGGAAAGGCACTCTCAGGCTGTACAAGGGCAGGCAGCTCCTGCAGGGCTGGCGTCTTCCATACTTGAAACCCCATTTTGGCCCATTCTGCTGTTATCCTGTCTGTGTCATACAGAGTCTCTAGAGGCTGTGCAGACCACTGCACTTTGTTGAACTCCTTGAAGACGCTGAATGCATCCTGAAAGGAGCTTCGAGCCACCGCTGGCGGCAACACAATCTGCATGTACAATGCTTTGTGCATGCATGGTCAAGGTGAGTGTGATTGTTGCTGGTTCGACTGCATGAAAGATGTCTTGGCAGCGCAATTTAGTGCAAGACTGGAAAGGGCAAAACACCAGTTATGACAATCACAATACTGCAAATCTTCAGCATTGCAACACACTGATCACGAGCAGTCAGATCTGTAGGGTCAGGATCTTGCGAGGCAGGTGCAGGTGTAGAATTAATATCTGTGGGCACGCCAAGGGTCAAGCTGCAGCTCACCGAGCACCTGCCTAGCACAGCACAAAGGCTGAAAGCTGCAATGTGGCAGTAGTGTTGGTTGCTCAAGCCTGTGGCTGCCGTGTATCGCAAGATGATCTGCGGTAATTGGTGTTGCCTCTTCTCTTGCTGACCAATATCTCTGCAGTCAGCACAGTAAGCATCAGCTATGAGTTTGGATGCTCAGAGAGCATAGCAAGCGTTTCAGTAGTTGCGTATTGAACATGTTATCGCCATATGGAGCAGCATGCTTCCTACAACACACGGCGCAAATCCGCTGAACTGACTACAAGACATCATGTCAGCTTGTCGCTTGCAACCAAGTGTGGACACGTCTGCATTGCGTGGCTTTGATTTACAACCTGTAATCCCGCCATGCTTTATTCTGAGACGCGTATCGCTGCGGTGAGAGATCGGGGTTTAGAGCAGGATATGCTTCCCAATTAAAGCCGGCCCCTGACTGATCGGTACCGATGCTCTGTTGTGGACGTCCCTGCCGCTGGTGGCGGTCGGCCCGTCTCCGAAGACGAGGTGAGCCATCTTGATGTTGCTCGTAAAGCTTGACGCTGTGGGTCAAAGACAGACTTGTGGTAGCTTCGCCTTGTTGCTGCTCGTCTACGAGGGGCAGGCTGTTCCGGCAGTTCACAGGCGAGAATGCAGACACGATCAACGCGATGGTAAAAAAGCATTGCCAAAAACACATTGACCAAGCCACGCCAGCAATGGCCCTCCCAGGCGCACGGCACCCAGGTCGTGCAGTCGCGGTTTAGACTGATGCTTTTCCTATTCCGTGCGTGTTGTAATGCAGCCGAAACAAGGAGGGCACTACAATCTTCCGTATGTTACGTTTGAAATCATGAGAGGATTGCGGAAGGCTTGCCGCAATCTCGAAACCACGCATGGCTGAAGAGACAATTAACATGGCCAGGGGCCACGTGACGAAAATAACGCATGCTAGCTTCCTCACTAGACTAATTCAGAGTGTGAGCCTTGCAGCACTCTTTATGGGTAATAGCTAGTTGCGCTTTCCACATTTCAGGATTTGGCATGCATGGCCATGCATATGCTCATTTCAGCATTGGCCATGCTGTTCAGCAAGGATGCATTTTCATCGCAATTGGGCTCAGAATAATACATGCTCCTCGACGTTCAATGTTTACAGCTAGAGCAGATAGGTGCAGAATCGAAATGCGTGCCTTGAAGCTGACAGCTGCAATGAAACAGTCTTGGACTTGAGCTATGAGGCACAAGCCTTGCTGAGCTTTCACTTGCTCAGCTTGATTTTCCTCGCAGTGTCAAAAGCACGCGCTGCCCTGACAGAATTGGCATGCTAGCTCTCACAGGATTGGCATGATAGCTGAGCGCTCAGTAACTGAGCTCCCATCAATTCTGAAACTCCGAATTGGTGCTCAGGCAGAGCCTTGGTCACAGAGGTATGCTGTTTCGTCATCGTACATGATGGGCACCGGCACATTTGCCTTGTCATTCTCGTAGTCAAGAGCCAATTCTGTGAGAGCCTGCGACATCCACCAAGTTTGCTGATTCAAATTTGGTCATGATGATGCTGCAAGGACTGTGCTCATTGTTAAACATACAACAGGTGGTGACACCAGTGCTGACTGTGCCATGTTGCATGAGAAAGTCAGGGTCTGCTTGCACATACACTGCACAGCTGTCTGGTTGCATGACCAGTCTGGCTAGCGAACGCAGACACATTGTCAGCTTTGTGGTAATGTGGGAAAATAGCTTGTGCGCAAGCCTGACATCCCTCAGGAGCTGAATCCAAGTATGGCTGATCAGCTTCGTTCTTACATATGCAAACATACAGCTGACACGACATGAGCAATCCCCGTGTTGACAGTTCAAGAGGCCACAACAGGGCTTACTGTCAGCTTACCAATCAGCACAGAAGTGAAAGGAATGGTACCTGATCAACCTGAGAGGCAGTGGCACGCACACTGGCTTTCTGGTTGTACTTTTCAACCAGCTGCGCCAGCTTCACGCTATGTGTGCCACTCTCCTTATCCAGGAACATCCCTCTCAGCACCAGACCCATGTTGGTCTTCTGCGCAACAGTCATGGGACCTGCCTGGGCGCCGCTGGCGGTGGGCACAGCTGTGGCGTTGGGGTCTGCAGCTGGGGCAGCCTCTTCATCTTCCTCCATCATGTCTACAAAGGAAGACAGTCACCCGGTGCACGATGGCCTGTCATGTTGTGCTAATCACCTCCTGTGGGTGTGGGTCTAGTGACAGAGTCATTTGAGGTAATGCTGATTGACCCATCGTGCATATTGCATCGACTGATGAGAAGCAGCGCAACATGGACAAACTCTGCTGACAATCCTGACACACGTTATACACAGCAGGGTTGCAGAAGCTGCCACACATTGGAATTCACACGCAGCACACATGCAAGGACAATTGCGTCGCCACATGTGGGCTGCCGTGTACCTGTGTCAGGGCCCTGTGCAGCAGCCCCTGCTGATGCCCTGGTGGCCCGGGCAGCCCCGCCTTGTGCTCCAGATGCAGCATGGTCATCATCATCTGCAACATCATGTTACCACCTTTATGGTCACAATGATAGCTAGTGGCGCCAATGATCAAGCCAGGAAACCAGGAACAGAAATACAGAATGGACCAGGAGGCATACAAGGAAGGTAGGAACAAGGTAGCAAGCAACATGTGATGGTTTGTACTGTGTGGGATGTTTGCCGCAGTGCAGCGACTCAATGTGATGATGACAACATGACCTACCTAGCAGTCATGAGGTGGTACTTGAACACCAGTTACTGCTGATGCATGCAGCAGGGCATGTATGTACCTGAGATTGCTTCAGTGTCATCATCATCGCGTGTGAGGCGCTTGCTTGGGTGGTTGCGCCCTGAACGGCCCCTGCCACGGCCCTTTCCATTGCCCCTCCTGTAAGACAAGCCAATGGCCAGCTCTTCAGAGGGCTGAGTTGCAAAAAGGCACAGCCAGGGATGTCTATGGTGCGTCTTTCATTATGGCTTTTGGAAGCACGCATGGAGCTGTGTAGAACAAGACAGCAGCTTTTTGAGGTGTCCCCATCTATGTCTGACTCCCAGCTGAGCATAGGCTGGGCCTGAACGGCATACACTGCAGCAATGGGCGCAACACAACATGTAAAGCATGACAAGAGGTCAGGCTTGAATTACAGCAGCAGACGCACAGTAGTACGGCAGGCTGAATGTGCATGCAGCCATGATCATCTGCAAACAGTGATGAACCCTGGGATTCAAACAAGGTCATGAAGGCACACTTGCTTACTCAGGTAAGCACAACAGTCAGGTGCTTACAGTGGGGCACGTGGGGAACCGCCCTCCTCATCCGAGGCCTGGTCAGGGTGCCTGTCCTCCCCTTCGTCTCCATCTGCCCTCTGTGTGGCAACGTCATCCAGCACATACGTCAGGATTCTTTGCGCCACCTCTACGTCCACCTATACCATTGACATTATACTACTAATAACCATGAACAAAATCATCAATACCAGTGACATGCTGCCTTTAAAACTGACAGCAGTGGTGATCTGAGGTCTTCACAGTGCGTAGGTTGAAGCTCAGCATGCAGAGTGAAAGCAGACTGTCCGCGGCACACTGACCTTTCCAAATCTCTTAGCATATCCCTCAAGAGACCCTGCCCCTGCAATTGGGGCGGTGTGGCATTGACATGAACTGATGAGGTATGACATATTGAGTATAGGCTGACCTGCTCTGTGCTTTCTTCGGTCATCTTGGCCTTTCAAGCACCAGCAAAGCTGCATGCTGTTGCAGTGCAAAGCAGCTGTAAATGTGAATGCAGGCTGGGAGGTACCACCTTTTTGTACAGCTTATTCAAACAGCCTGGAGCTGATAGCTACACTGGATGGAGGGAGTGTACATGCAGCAGGCAGCAAAACAAGCAGACGGGCGGACACGTTCTATGCTATCTGATGCTTGTCAGCTGCAAAAAGACAGGTAAGAATTATCATGCATGCTGCCACTGCAGCGCTGCACCTGAACTTGCAAGGCAGCCGTGAGGGTGAATGCTGACTGGGAGACTATGTTTGGGGTCATAATCTAAACCCTGTCCCTGAACACAGCAGGCTGGGAGGCGCCGACCTGTTCTACACCTTCTTCAGACATCCTGGCCTTGGCAGCGGCGGTGGAGAGGCGGATGATAGTCTCCAGAGTACGCACTGTGATGGGCAGGGTGAGGTGCTCACTGTTGGCCCTCAGCTGTGAGTAGAACTCTGAGATGGCCTCCATGGCTCCAGCTGTCAGCTCCATGTTCCTGAAAACACCAGGGTTTAGAATTCAGGCTAAATCCTCAAACCCTGAACAAAGACAACCATCGGAGCAAGGTGACTGAATGTTACCAGTGGATGCATACTCCTGAATTGTAGGATCCAGAAACAGATCGCTGAGGATGCACGGGTTGGCGTGATGCTATGACAACATACAAGAAGAACTCTGGAGGTGCCCCAGCTAGCAGCTATGCACAAGCTGAATGACAAGATGAGGTCAAAAGTCTTGTCAAGAGAGCCTGGGTGAATCAGGACACGATCACTGTCAGTGTTAAGTACAAGCAGTAGTCTTTTGTTGTTACTGTGGACGTACAGTGTCAGGGCAAGATGGAGCAAGTCGGCATTGTTGTTTGCAGTCAGCAAAAGGATGGCCTGGGAGTGAGACATGCGGCTAAGAGACAAGATAATGTTGTGGGCTGATCTAGCATCATTGCAGTGGACTGTACTGCAGAGCTGATTACTCTTGTCAATGCAGACAACCTGTGTGTGCCACATGAGGAAACAGATTCATTTGAGTGGCTTCACCATAATCACTTCTGTTGCACGTTGATGTTGTGGCTGTTGTCATGGCAATGCCAGAGGCTTAACAGATGCCATCTCATTGTGCCAGAGTAGGACCAAAGCATGGCTGTCTGCACACATCTGCACAGGTTAGCTCACAAGTGCCTGTCTTGTAACCCGTGTACTGCGGTACAGGTGGTGGCGTGGTGTGAGTGAGAGCTTACTGGGTCCTGTTCTTGGCAATCTTGATGAACTTCTTGAGGAAGTTGATGGACAAGGGGTCTTTCTGGCCTGGCCGCTTTGGGCCATGCAGCTTGCGGTCATACTTGACATACATGCCCTTGCGTGGGTCGGGATGGTTCTCATCATTCTCCTCGTCGTCATCCAGTTCCATATCCATCCTGTGCATGCCATGACAATGGTCATGCACTGAGCATTACTGCCATGATAATGATGATGATGACGTCGCTGAATGATAACATTGACAATGACATTACTGCCAAGGTAACAGTCATGCACTGAACATTACTGCCTTAACAATGACAGGGTGCGGTGTTGGGCTGCATTGATGGTCTGGGTTTGTGCAGGCTGGGACTCAGTGAGTGACTGTGAGCCTATTCACACAGGAGAAAAGGCAGAAAAGCATGCGGCAGACAGGCAGACTGAGTGTGTGTATTTGCACAAAAACTGTGGAGAGTGGGCAGCAGCAACACCAAAGAGGACACATCTGAGTGTGACAGGCCGGCTGCATGATCATCTGGAAGCTTGACGCTGGCATTTCTGTGCAGAGCTCAGCGTGCAAAGCATGCAGGCTGAGCAGTCTCACCTTTCCTGGGCATCAGTGATGATGGAGTGGCCGTCTTCACCAGGCGCTCTGTAAATATGCTGCCCCAGCACATGCTCTGCTATCTGCACGACACACCCAAATCACCCACATGCAATATCCCTGCCGTTTAGCAGAGATTCACATGATCCACAGCTGCTTGGCAAGAGCACATCGGTGTCTTAGATCAAGCCATGTCAGATTGAGGCATGAGGCATGTGATGGTCTGCCAGACCACTTGGGAATCCCTCTTGTAGCCCGTATGTGCACATATGCAGTGACATAAGATGCAACAAGCCAGGTGTGTGGACCAGCTGCTCATGCGATGTGTCCTACCCGCAAGTCTCTTGTGCTGGTCATGTTGTCCAGCACAATGAACAACATGTCAAATCGTGACAGCAGTGAGTCTGGCAGGTTGATGTTCTTGTGGGGGCCCATGGTCAAGTCATAGTTGCCATACAGAGGATTGGCAGCAGCCACAACAGAGCACCGTGCGTTCAGCTGTGTTTGGATGCCTGCTTTGGCGATTGTCACTGTTTGCTGCTCCATCACCTGCAATGCAGCGGAGGCCTATCAACTGAGGCATTGGGCCTTTGACAGACTAGTGCTGCCCATCAGCTGGGCCCATCGTCTAAGGGCACGTACCCAATGAGCGTATCCGGAAATACAGATTTGCTGGTAGCATGGGCTACACGTTCAGTAACACCATCAACATGAGTCTAGCTTAAAATTGCAAGTATCAGAAAGCCCAAGCCTGGCAAACTTGATATAAAACTTCACTAAGACAAGATGGGCATGGTCTTATGATGTGATGAGCGTACAAGATGCATGCAATAGTGCCAAGAGCTATTGGCTGACCTCATGAATGGCAACTCTGTCTACATCGTTCATCTTGTCAAATTCATCAATGCACACCACCCCTCTGTCAGCCAGAACCATGGCTCCTGCTTCCAATTGCCTGTCACCTGTAGCAGCAAGCACACACCTCAGTGTTATTTGCATTCCTTAACAGCCCTGAGAGGCTGCAGAAAATTCAACAGGAAAATGCTTTGCATGCATCACTGTCAATGCTGTACACACAAGCCACACAAGCAAAGGTGGTTCAAAGACTGTCATCTGATGCGTCTTGGTGTTAAGGCATGCTAGATTCGAGCTGTGGGCAAGCTGTTGCTACGTAACAAGAGTTGCTGCAAGCAATACAAGAGGTAAGCCTTGCACACTCAAGTCACCAGTGCCATTCTGTAAATGCTGTTCAGTAACCAAGATTCGCCTTCCATTGGGATCAACCATTTGCTCACTGACCTGTGTCAGGGTCGGTGGTGACTGCAGCAGTCAGACCCACTCCAGAGGAACCTCGGCCAGTGGTACTGATGGATAGATCTGCAACATTCATCACTGCCCTAAGCAGCTGAGACTTGGCCACACCAGGGTCACCCACCATGAGGCAGTTGATGTCCCCTCGCAAGTGATGCCCGTTTGCCAAGTTGCGCTCTCTGCCGCCAAGAAGTAGAAGTATGAGGCCTTGCTTGATGACGTTGTGGCCGTAGATGGAGGGAGCAATTGAGTTGGCTAGCTGACTCAGGACGTCAGGCTCATGGGCTAGGGCTCGTGCATTCCTGCAGTGCAACAGATCAAGGTGTGCTTGAACAAAGCAAAACGGGTATTGGGGCACAGAGCAAAGTCGTATGATGTTGCAGAAACAGCACCCTGAGGTGATGATGTAGTTATGCCTAGACTTGAGCACATCTGTCCACAGTATCAGACTTTCAGGGCCTGGCTTACTGGCTGGACAATAGTGCTGGTGCTGTTGACCAAGGCAAGCAAGCACACCTGATGTCATCAGCTGTCAGGTCTCTATCAGCCTCCCTGGACAGCTGGCGCACAGAGTTGCCTACCACAACAGCCTTGAACAGGCCACCAACCTGACCACTTGCCCTGGGAGGAATGGCCTTGTAGACACCCACCACACTGATACGCCCTCCAGGCTTGCATGTGTCTACGAGATCATCTTCCAACATGATCTGAACAGCAAAAAGTTTGACTGTCTCTTTGCATTGACAAAGCTGCCTACATGCGATTGTGATCTTTTGTCAAGGTGCCATCACTTGACGTGCTGTAGAAAGGACGGCTGTAATTCCTCGAGAGCTGTGTGACACATACTGGTGTGCATTTGAAAGGCAGGCAGCATGGACAGCAGCTCTAGAGATGAACTTGCCTCTGTTGAACAGGGCAATTGGCCTGCTGGTGCAGTCTCAGGCAGCTCCTGGACAATGACAATCTGATGGTCCTTGTACTTGCACAGACCAAACTCAGTTGTGAGAGGATTGCCCTGATCGTCCCGCTGTGGGTACACTGCTCCTGTTGGCTGGCCACTGTTTGAGGTGACATCACGGTACTCCTTGGTGGTGAATTGTCTTGTCTTCTCACAGTAGTGCACTGACTTGACAACCTTGGGTCTGACTAGGGAGCACTTGGTCACTATTCCCTCCACTCTGACAAGCTTGGATATGTGAGCACATGACAAGGCTCTGGGCGACACAGTGTGAGGTCCAAGCTCGCCCACTATGCCGATCTTAATCTGCTGGTCCTCTTGAAGTGTCTTGGGAAACAAGTTCCTAACAGTATCTTCTACAGCTATTTCGAATGCTCTGATCACTGCTTCTGGATCTGTTACCAACCGTTGGTGCAGGTGCTGCTGAAAGTCTTGTACATCCTGCAACTTGATGTCCAGGCGTAGTTTGCCTGTGTCAAGCTTTTCCGTGGTGAGTACATCGTGCTCAAGCACCCGCTTGTAGGGCCCGTCTTCGTGATCGGGCACCAGGAAATTCTGACAGTTCCTGACCAGCTCCTGCCGATCCTCGGTTGCGCTGTCCATAGCGATAGCACAACAACAATACTTGAGCTCGAGGCCGGCAGTGCTTGCCTTAGAGGCTTACAACCGTTGGTCAGGCCCATTGCAAACTGCAGCTAGCCCCCTTTGACTTTAATGAGGAAGAAGACCGACAGACCAATTTCAAATGTTGCAGCGACTGTAGACTGGCAGCAATGGAAATGTCAAAAGCTCCTATAGCCGCCTGCGTCCACTCTGTAGGTAATGTAAAGTGCAGAGGCTGCATTGCCTGCCACTTCGACTGGCAGGGTATTGCAAATCAAGCAATACTTCTATAGTATCATACGAATAGTTGTGTGGACAGCAATATTGCTTAATGTTGCTTTTTAGCCTTAGCTGCATTGTCCTGCCTGCCACTCCAGCCTGGTCAAGCTGAAATGTGCAAGATTGTCTAGATCTTGATAAAATCGTAGTTCACGCCGCATCAAATCACGTGATATGGTGAAGACTGCAGCTGTTGGTAATAATAATAATAATAATTAAAACGCTTTCCAGCTCATGATGAGCTAGGTACGTGCAGGACAAGTCTTGTCTCTCCAGAGCAGCCTGTCTTGTGCATCCCTGTAAGGCCTACTAATACAGCAGTTTTGACAATCACGTAATGCAACATCATTGAAACTAGACCTAGGGCGGGAGCTGTTGGTGCATATTTGATAAGTTTCGAAAGCTCGATGTGATGGCTGAACAATTGCTGCAGCCCAGGTCTAGTGATGGATGGTGACATGCTGTCAGAGCTACAGCTGCAACCAGATTGTGGCCTGCTTGTTGCATGCACACTGCCCATGCAGGACCGGCTAAGCTTTGTCATAACACATATCTGGCAAACTACAATACAAGCTTGTAGGATCCTCCTTAAGGACAGAGCCAAAACATGTGCCAGGAGATAACTGATACTAGCAGAAAGTGACAGTGTACAGCAAAATGTTCATGCTTTGCAAAAGGACTGTGTAATGCTGCCAAAGTGGATCCTGCTTGCAAGAAATGATAGAACTTGCCACGTCAGATAGTTGCGTTCAGTGCTGGAAGGAACAAAGAATTGTACAATACAACCATAATTGCTGCCCTGCAGTAAGCAAGTAGTACTGGGCATACTGCAAAACTACAGACCAAAGCCCCCATCACCCAAGATATTTGCTGAATTCACATACTTGTAGTCAGCTTGGCAACTGACAACAAGCTGCTTCTATTCCTCAGCAAGCCTGCTGCGCTTGTTTCCTGTGACAGTGTGAGCTGCTTCTATTGTCTCTGCGCATACCATTTGCTGCCTCAGTGATCTTGTTTGTGCAGTGCTGGCTGTCAGCAGTACATGCATGCAAAAGGCACCTGCTCTGTCTATGTCAGGCTGTATCAGATGGGCTTCCATACCCTTTTCGGTGACCTGCAGCAAGGCAAGACTGAGTGTGCTGGGTCCTTACTACTGCAGGATGCCAATGCAGGCCAGCATACACACAAGCTCCTTCAAACCACAGCTTGTGCCCTTACTACAGATGCCACTGGCCATTCTGATCCAGTGATGGTAAAAAGACAAGGCGGTGCTTTGGGAGGAGTTGTTAGCAGAGCTTTTGCTCGCGCGACGCTGCTTCTCTTGGGTGTCTGCAGAACCTCGCCGTTGCCGTTTCTGAACTTGTACATGTCAGCCAAATCTTCATGCCTCGCTTGGTACTGAGTGCTGTGTGACACAGAGCTTGTCATACCGCTGTGAGAAGGAGCGGCATCTGTGTGATCAGTTTGCCTGTGAGTCTTGTTGCTCATGACTGCCAGCCAGCAGTATGAGCGGTATGTGGTTGCTTGATTTTGCCTCTGCGGTGTCGTAATCTGATCGAGTGAGTCGTCGGTGCGCGCTCTCGGTCAACCTTGCAAGCAAGTCTGTTTGACCATAGCACAGCACGCTAAGGTCACACTTGCAGCATAGATATCTTGCAGCTGAGCTTTCAACACGAATCCTCGTCGCCGTCGCAGTCGGAACTGCTGACCGTGGTAACCTGCAGACCGGTCTCAGCGTTGGTGGCCTAGTGCACCCTGCATGCTGCGCCTGCTGTCACGCGCCAGCAGCTTCTCTGCTCCTATCTGAACCAACTCGCAACATTTTCTGCATGCTTCAAGGACAGTTGAGACTCAGTAGTACCAGCCCAGCGCCATGACAATCTGTGGCATACGTTACTGCAACCTTGGAACTGTGGGGGCATGACACTCTAAAGCACCTGATCTGCCATGGTCACACCTTCTCAGCGCACTCAAGCATCTGTGAAGGTGCCTAATGTCAGAGTGCTGGTCCAAATGCTGCAAGCCATCAAGTGCACCGGGAAACAGGTGACCTTCGTAATCTGACCTGTTGCAAAAATCGATGCATGGTCATGATGTCTTTGTGCTTGCAAACATGTTTCCGTGCTTGTACAGTACTGCACTGTGCTGATGGGTCCTGAAGGACTGTCAGTGCGCTGGGAGATAGACTCTAAAACACTTCAGTCCAGCATCTTTCTGAGACCGGAAGTAAGATTTCTGTCCCTCCACGCATAACAAAGCAATGACATCAGCACATTTAGCGCATGTCTTTCAGCAGCAAGTTGATGCCGGGAGTCAATATCTTGCTGCGTTTGAAGACCAATTGCATAATTGAGTCACACGTACGAGTAATGTATGATGCTGCAGATGTTCAGTGAGTACCAGTGTTCAGGAGGGGTTTTTGGGCTGCAATTCAACCACCTCATGGACACCCTGCAAGTCTTTGCATCCAGTGGACATGAGCTAGTGCTGAAGTACCCAAATGCCAACATGCAACTGGAATGCCAGTAAGTGCCAACTGTGTATTGACCAATTCTGAAGATGCTGACTTGAGCAGTGTTAACTGCATGGCAGTGGTGACAGGGGACAATGCACTTCCAAAAGTACACCACAGGCCAGCAGTAAGCAAGTACTACTGCCATGCAACATCATTTGGCCTGCACCCAAAGCTATAATTTATCTGCTAGCATGCACCAGACACCCAGATGCTGCATGGCTTGCCTGACACGCTACATGTTGCATAGGGGCGCCTGCTGTGCCCAGTGCAGTGTGAATGAAGGTGGTGAAGCTTCTGCGAAATCAAATCATGCTCAGCTGCATAGCTGCTCTTGTGCTAATCAGGCCCTCCCTCATACCCAGATGGCTTGCACTCAAGTACACTTGGCTGCAGGATGAACGAAGGTGGCGACGGCAGTGTTGTGAACATGTATGCTCAGCTGGACAGTCAGGAAATGCCCATTCCCAAGGACCTGTCTGACTACTGGCAAGACCCTTCCTCATACTTCCTCATACCCGGTGACTACTCCTTGCCTTGTACTGCTACTCACACTCACACTCACACTCACCCTCACCCTCACCCTCACCCTCACCCTCACCCTCACCCTCACCCTCACCCACACACTC
>JAABUP010002152.1_pt1 | contig 39323 bp, 32 predicted proteins | sample 5559201 | NCBI WGS metagenome assembly JAABUP01 (sample SAMN10711887, study PRJNA513373) | rock metagenome | isolation source: Antarctica rocks | place: Antarctica | reverse complement strand
CACGAGGTATATAGGTCCTATATTCTATAGGAACTATCGAAATACCCTACTTAATAATTTACTACCTTGCTCCGGTAAATCCTAGGGTTATATATGCGTGCCTAGCAAATGGCCAAATAGTGGTTATGGCTTCGTCGCAAATTCAGCCCTATTATAAAACCTCAAATCGCCAGCAAAACGGCCGTTAAATAGCCAAATCAGCTATTAGCCACGTCGCACAGCTAGTAAATAGGCTATAGACTTAATATACTACTATTTAATATATAGCGACTCTATCTATTAGGTCTTTAGCTTATTTACTAGCTATGCGACGTGGCTAATAGCTAGAATAGCCAAATCGCTAGTAAACCGGCTGCCAAATAGCCAAAATCAGCTATTAGCCACGTCGCACAGCTAGCAAATAGGCTATAGACTTAACATACTACTATTTAATATATAGCGACTCTATCTATTAGGTCTTTAGCTTATTTACTAGCTGTGCGACGTGGCTAATAGCTGATTTGGCTATTTAACGGCCGTTTTGCTGGCGGTCTAGCATTTTAGCCATTTGCTAGCCACCCCATATTTCACTATTAATAACCCTATAAATTTAGAGTAACGGGGGGCAAATAATTCCGTAGGCTATAGTGATTCTATATAGATAATATAAAGTCTATATACCTTATGCTCGTGGTCTAATAAGCTATCTAATAATTAGTTTTTTGTATGAGGAGTTGGCCGCCCGGGCGCGAGAAAACCACGCTATAACAGAGTATTTACAGGCACGATAGCCTTCTTCTTCGAGACACCTATAGAGAGGCGTGTAGCTACCCCAGGGCCTCTGGTTGGTGGCGACGGTGATGTAGGTGGTGGTGTATCCATTGCGCCCGTGTAGGGCTGAGAAATTTATACAGCAAGAAGGTTACCTGTATAGCTTCAAACTTGACCGTTTGGGACGTAGCAATTGGTCATATATCAAGCAATTGGGTGGATTTCGTCAATTTGCTATGAAATCCCGAATTTTGGTGTGCGTTTGCGGGGCCGACGGGAAAAAACCGCGCTACAACAGAGTTTTTACAGGTACGATATCACGTGAACTTGACAGCCAGGCCACCCGAGCCACCCAAATTTTCATCCTTCCTTTTCAAGAAGTCGATACCTGCCTTGGAATTCTTTGAGAGCGTCCGGGGCCTTTTGGCTTTGGCGAAAGTCCGAGTAAATCACACTATAAAGCGGACATCGGCCATGACTTAGTTGGCCAACCCAGGTGGAGACTTGGAGTCCGATTTTTCTATTCAATATTACACCTACAACATGTAGGTGGAGGCTTTCAAAAAGGCTCATAAAGGTATAGTATGACTTATGGTATGACCAGAGTCCCTTGAAATTAACAGGGTCAAGGCTCGCGTCTGGTAGTGTACAAATTACCATCTGGTAGGAACGTACAACAAGAATAATGGCATTCAGCATGGTGGAAAGTCAAAGCAGCCCAATCAAAATGATTCACGGTACTTGAAGAGTATCATCGAGAGATGTATCAGCGCCGAACCCCTATTCCATTCTCCCTAAAACAGTAGCCTTCCGCGTTGGAGAAGCTCGAGAAAGGTCCGATGCCGTGATATCAAGCGTTCCGATCCCTATTTTCCTCCTCTGCGTTTTGCCGTGCAAGGAATTCCAGAACTCGATATCTTAGCTCCATACCATCTCTAGGCCGATCTAACGTTTCTCCCATTACAACTGAAATACTGCCGCGCATGGAATGTGATGCGGTGGAAGAGTGGCTCGTCGCCTCAGATCGCTCACTTATTGTTGAGAGGCGAGGTGCACATGCTACTCCACGTCGAAGCCTGGCGGGATTCCGAACCGAATCTTGTTTTGCCGGGACGCTTGGCCGATCTCGAGGCTTTGATATGAGTGGGCGTATTCGAGATTGGTTCGAGGCTGGCTGTGGCATCGTAAGGGTTGACTCTTCAGTCGACCTAGTAGACAGCTGATGTGGACTTATTCTGGAGTTATTCCGGTCGCTTTCGGAAGGTGATCCTTGGCTAAATGACTGCTGCCGTGACACAATTTGAGAAGCTGGCCGACTTATTGGACCAATAGTCGCTTTCTCCGTTCCACGTGAGGGTGGATAATCCGGTACAGACCCCTCAAGTAATGACTCTCGTTTGGAATTCTTTCGAGAACGCCGCTGTTGTACAGGACGCTCAGGTAAAGCCAAAGTCGGTTGTCCATCTCTGAGTCTGCATAAGGTAGGACTCATAGTCATCATGTGTTGAGCCATGTCACCGTACATGGCCTTTCGCTCCGCGACCTTGCCTCGACCGTTGGCATAGTCTTCCCTGGATGGTTCTGATTCAAACGGTATGAAGCTGTTCGGAAAGTTGGCAGGTATGCGCTTTGATGACATGATTGTGGCAGATTGTGCTGGTTGAGTGTTCGCTGAATCTCGTTTGTTGTGTAGGTGTGTGTTTTTGTTTTGGTCCTTGTAGCCAGTCTGTAAATCCAACTCAGTACGCATCGGAGATTAAGAACCTATCCGGGTGTCAATAATAAAAATGTGTTATCGTCGATCTATGTTCTCGGTCCTTAACACCGCCCTTACGACATATCTTAATAACATCTCATGTATGGTTGTAGTCCCAGTAGTCCCACAAATACCCGAAAATGACTTTATTGTTATCTCATTGGTGCTACGATTCAAGTCTTATCACTTTCAATCATCATCTTCGCCCGTACCAGCTCTTCCTCCGCCAGGAATTTTTCTTGCTCGACCCTACTTCTCTTGATATCTAAGAATAAACTTAAGACACCTGCGCTCAAAACGCTCAAGCAAAATAAGAAATAGAAAGGTGTACTGTTATTACCGTGAGGACTGGCGTCAATGATGGCGGATGACACTATTGGACCTATGAATGACGAAGTTTTGCCGATGATGGAGAACAGCGAGAAGAAGAGAAATTCTTTCCCGCGTGGCGTTACTTCCGAGATCATGATTTGCGAGTATGAGTACCAAGGGCAGACAAACAAACCATAGAATGTCTGATAAACCCAAAACTCCCAAACATGATGAAATCCAAAGGCTTGCGTCCAGATTCCTATCATGCCCCAGCCGTCTAATAGGATGATTCCAACAATCACGGCATTGAACATGGTCTTTGTACTTAATTGGAATCGCTGTTGGATCCACCAAAAGCTGTAGATTCCGACGGCCTGAGCTGCGATGCCTACTAGCAGGAGATAAGTCAACGTCAGAGTGTTGTACTCAACCACAGTATTCTGCAAAGTCGCAACGACAGTCACCGTTGTATTGAGGGAGTCTCCAAGCAAAAAGTAGCCGACAAGGTAGAGAAGGCTCTGCTTCAGGCGCCAGATCTGAGTGAGAGCTCGGTATAATTGCCAAAATCCCACCATGACAATATTCATTCTGGGTGGGAGCGATTGTCCTGGCCTTCTTTTCTCAATGATGAACCACGGTATGGCCAAAAGCAACCATACGGCTGTCGCGAAGGTGATGAGGACGCTCAACCCAAAATTATTGTTGGCTTCGCTGTCTTTGACATGAACTCCGAAGAGTATTCCAACTATGACAGCTAGAATTACAATTTCTCCGCACGACTGGATGTAGAACGCCATGTTCGATAAGCGACTCCGCTGTAGAGTATCTGCGTAGTCATACTCATCCCGAGTAATGTTTCCAGCCGTATACTCTTCAGCTTTCGCCCTCAGCTGAGGCGTGTTTCGGGCGAGTCCTGGAAATGCCGCAGTCCAGAAGGTTAGGCTTGTTTGGTAGGCGATCACTGCGATTGTGAGTCCTACACCCTTCAAACGTCTGCTCGGATGGCTTACAGCCCACAATGTATAGTCCAGTCGCAACGTGCCACTTGCTTGCCGTATGTACCCCCATCCATCCAAATCCTATAGCGAAGGCGAAGATCGAGAGTACGATGAGTATATTGGGGCGTGAGTGACCAAAGTCTAACAAAAATTAGTATCGGCTGCATTCTCTGTATCATAGATTCGGAATTACCAGCATAGCTTCCAATTATTAGGAATAGCACAATCTGAATAGCAAAGCTTATCCCATTCGAGACCAGGACAATCCTGTTGATATTCCGATCAACCCCCACAAACTGTAGAGTCCAGCATCGCCAGCCGTCTGAGAGAGTAAATTTTGAAAAGCCGTGGGCGCGAAGTTGAATAGAGTCAGTCCATTGTTCCCAATGTAGTACGCGTAGTATGCCCAGATCTCCCATTTTGATGTCTCGTACTGGGGATCGAATTGATCTGGTGCGATTGGCTGCTCATCGCTGGGAATACTATCCCCTTCTGCGCCGCCCTTCTTGGGGTCTTCTGCCGTTGGCATCACCGCAAAGCCGGGGTCGTTTGAGGCCATGGCTTGTATTTGGAATTAATGGTCCTGACGACTGTACATAGCGACCATCGAAGTCTCTCCGTGAATTGATAGGAGCATCTTCCTGGTGTAGTAGCTCGAAAATGGCTGGCAGATGCCGATTGACGACACAATTGCTCCACAAAGTCATCATGCAGGCAAGCTTGGGACGAAAAGACGCCGTCAATACGCTCGGCTTCAGGCGTGGGGAAAGATTTGGGATGCTCCGGTGATAAGATAAGCTAAAATCCGAGAAATTGTTTCGTCAGTGGAGGTGAAAGGTTAAAGCTGATACAAAATGTACGCATTCAAAGCCGGCGTAATGTGTAGTATGCCCTCGGATCTGGAGCATGTCGATATCTGCCAATTATCGATATGTGAGATCTGAAGCTATTAGCCAAAGTCAGGGAGGCTAAAATAATCTTGTCTTAACATGCCTCGGGGAATACATCTTGATGCTCGTTCGGAAATTCGGTCTCTTATTAGACGCCCATAGTGACCCAGAATGACAGTCCCTGAAAGGATACTGGACAATATGCTCGGTGTGGGCGAAGATGACTTTGGATTCAAGACCATCATGCCACCGTCAACCACAATTCAAGATCAGGGTTGGGACTTTTGCCGTTCAGTAACTCTGTCTTGATCCAAAGATTCTCTATGCAATTCTCTATACAAGATCTCCTCCAATGCTATAACAGTTGTGCCGTTGGGTTCTATTTCTTTGACTGAGACATTGCCAATCCATCATGTTCATCAATATCACTATAAACGGTAAAGTCAGCTCTATTTTTTTCTACGAGAAGCCCTTTGACATACGTGGCTTCCCAAGGATAGCATATCCATACATCTGAGACGGTATGTGCGGCCAGATATCTTCTATCTTCGACCATGTTCTGTGGCAACTGCCCCTTTTTCGGTTTATCTTTATTCTGCGACTGTCGTCAACATTCATTCTTTGCCAGGCGCTTCTTCTTATTTTTCCAGAAGTCTCGGATGAGGGGATCTTACATGCAAAACGAAGATACTGAACTTCGTCTTTTCTCCTTGTCTCCCCAACTTTTCTCTCGCAGCTTCAACATCCTTCTCCAACTCCCTCACCGCATACTCTAATGTCGTTCTTGTATCATCCACCTCGTCCACGATCAATATGTTCTTTCCCACTAGATTCGCCATCTCGAGAGAAGACAGATCGAGCCATTGTGTTCTTGTGACTTTCGTACCAGCAGCCTCTACTGGACCTGCGTTGGGAAGGCTTTCGTAGAGGGAGAGACCGATGGCTTGGATTGGGATATTGGGGCTACCAGGACGCTTCAAGAAAGAGCGCAAGATGCGAGCCGGGACATAACCACCGCCGCCAATTGCGATCATGAGGTTCGGCTGAAAGTCATTGAGTATTTGGTCTGCAGAGGCTTGGCAGAGTTTGTGTACCTGGGTGTTGTCAGTGACTTGTGATTAGAAGCGCAGACTGGAGCGCATGATGAGTCTGTACTTGATTGTACGTCACATACACCTTCTCGACCATCTTGAGAGCTGCGTATGACAGAAGAGGTCTGAGGACCGTGGAGACCTCCGAGGTGCTTACATCCTCTCCAGCCTCTCCAGGGAAAACCTTCCACTCTTAGAATTTATGCAAGCAAATGTGCGTCATTTGAGCCTTATGCCGCACGCGCCATTGGAAGCGAGCCATTCCGCATGCGGCTGTCAGCATGTGACGTATTACCCCTCGCTCGGGCGAAGTCAACATAAATACCAACCCTCACCCCCCGTGCTCTGAACATCAGTCACGACTCTACAGACTCTAGCACTCGAAGCAAAGTACACATAGACCATTAGCTTCTTAACGCCCCCAAAATCTCAATATCACAACGCTCTTCGCAATGGATACCATCAAGTATGCCACATTTGCCCCACCTTGTTGCCTATTAGGTCACTAACATACCATTCCTAGGAACTCCATCAACCAGGCCTCTGAGACTGTCCAGGGCGCCATGAGCGGTGCTTCCAAGCAAGGCAATGAGGGTATGACCTCTACTCAACAGCACCTCCTCAACCCACCCACTAATACACCACGCAGAGATCGCGAAAGGCCACACGAATGCCTCAGCGACAACACGCGCCACTGCCGCCAAAGATGCTTTGGGCGACAAGGTTCACGAGAAGAAGCACGAAGTATGTGATCTCTCTTCCCTACACCTCGATACCAGTCACTGATCTACCGTGTAGACTAAATCGGATGTCTACGCCAACAAGTAGGTATATTCTCGGCTATTAAGGCAACAACCCGCTCATACGAGCTAGGGGGAGCCTTTTCAGCAGCAAGTGATGGATCGAGCTGGAATATTCGATCTCATGGGTTGGCATCGATAGACCTTAGATGGAGGCAGTAGCTTTGCGAATAGCATTAGCTCAATGATACATTGACATAAGACCTGCGAAAGGAAGCAATACTAGTGCATCTACCTATGTGATTTCTTCATTCATACTGCGATTCCCAGTCATAAATGAGATCATATCGTTCTATGGGATTTCGTCAAAACGTGCCTCCTATTAGTAGCCTTACTTGACCACACAAGGAATTCTTTCCCAAGTACTCACCGAACCATACTCCTCACCAAATACTAAGGGTATCATATCTCAGAAATTCGCATCTCAACATGCATAATCATCAGGCTCCTCACTTAACCATAATCATATCCTGTCCCCCCCTCGCCTTCAACAACCTCATCATAGCCACCATATTCTTCCTCTGCACAACATCATTGCTCCCAAACTCCCTTCCCCCCCAACTAATCCCCAACTCCTTAATCCTCAACTGATTATGCAACCTCGGAAACTCCCTCTGAATATCTCCAAGCAGGATATTATAATCTTCGTCGATGGCCACAACGAGGGGACCGCGCCGGTTGTTGTAGGTTACCATTATTGAGAAGGTGAGTTCCATGTATTCGAGCGTTGTGTATTTTCCTTGCGAGGTGTCGTAGTGGAGTTTTGAGGCGCGGGTGGTGTGACCGGGGAGCAGAAGGGTTTCTATGGGGGGAACGGGTCGGTCGACGAGGGTGGCGGTGTCACTTATTATTGAGCGGGCATCATCGGCGATGGAGACCGACATGGCTTCGAAGCCGTGACGGCTACTTTTTGGGAGAGGTCAAGGACAGTAAGGCATCATCTCTTTCTTATTACGAAGCCTAGGTGATGGATTTCAACTCAACCGGGATGGATTTGATAGAGCTAAGCCCTTCGGGTTAGCGCGAATCCCTTGGGGCAGAATTTCATGTGGCTGTGCTTCTCCCTGTTTGATTCATCTGCTTCCCTGTTATGTTATGCCATTGATAGTTCAGCAATGAGAGTGCCTTGTTTCTTCAAAGGAGATGATGAAATTGACCTTCGAAAGGGGAAAACGAGCAATATGGAAGATCAGGAATAGTTTACGCCAGAGTGCCGTTTTTGAAGTATCAAAGTAAGAGGAATTTGGTTGAAGGAAATACTTGCTTCGACAGTGTAACAGTCCCGCTGACTTATTGGGATTCTGACTCATAAATTTTGATACACAATCAAGGGCTTCACTTTTTTGATTTTGAGATTCTATTTTAATTGGCTGCGATCCTTTCAAGCGTTGGGAATCCACATCATTATGCCATCAAGTCATACCCCACTCTCTCAAGCTAGGTTAAAGATCGTAGCGTAGGGGCAAAGCAGCTCGCTATGTCCCTGTACCAGAACATCACTAGATGTGTCTAGAAGCCCGAGCTTGACTATCCGAATCTAAGTACTACCTTGCACAAGAGCATTTCTGGCCACTGTCTCAAGGTTTGCGCATGACGTCCAGATGCTGTCCATCTGCCTGGCGTTTCGGTTCTCTGCCAATGAACCTAGAAGTCTGAGTAAAGGATCGGCAATCTCCATGTCAGAGCGGGCTGATACGGCTTGGGGGTTACGAATTACGTTTATTAGCAGGATTATCAAGCCGGAGACGTAGGAATTGAGTATGAGCCTAAATAAGCCGATTAGGCTAGAAACATCAAATCGCAGGGAGATTGTATGCGCACCAAATGCAGGCGTAGTCGCCTTGAGGCAGAAGCCTTACAAGCTTGAGAGATTCCCTCGTAGACTTTATGCAGATCCCCTGAGATGGGCAAGAAAGACTAGCCTGTTTCTCTTCATTTTCTGGTTGCATGGCTGTGATCATCCAGTCCTCATTCTGGAAAGCTACCCCATGGACCATTGTGAGGCAATCATAGAATCGGAGATGAAGTATTACAATGTGAGAAATGGAACCCTTCGGGAGGCTTGCGATCATGTTCCCTGGACGAAATGGATGGGGTACCCCCTCCTTCCACCGATCTAGCACACGGTCCAAATCCTGAACGACGTGTGTCCGACTCTGCTCTGACTGTTTCAGGGCGCGTACAGAGTACAACCTTGAATAGATCTTATCTTCAATGATTGCGAGGTGGACCCGAAGCCGGAAGAAATTTATCCTCAGGTCCTCATTTGCATCACTGATAAATCCAAGACCGTCTTCGGGGTTCTCGCTTGGTACTTCGATATCCATGTCATCATCACGTAGCATCGGCGGCTGGTCTAGTTGCAAACTGTAATCCTTGTCAAGTATGTACACAATCCAAAAGATTCGGTTACGCTGTTCCGATGAAACGTCTTCGAGCTTGGCGTTTGCGGTCTTCCTATGGAGCCCCAAAGAATGCGAGAGCTTGACCGCAGCAGCAATCAAGACTGATGCCGGATGTGGGTTATGTGTGCCCTGGAGGATTATGGCCATCCCGAGCAGAGTCTGGACACCGAGTAAGTCCGCGTCCCGTGCAGTGAGATCGGGCACCACAGAGAGAGCATTGTTCAGGTAATTCCATGCCTTTTGGTCGTCTACTGTGGTGGTATCTCTGTTGAAAGTACTCATAGCATGCAGTTGAAGGGAAAGAGAAAGCACCACGCTCAAGGCTCCCCACCACACGGGGTCATCTCCGCGGTCTCTCGTATACTTCTGGTTCACGAGAGCCATGAAAGATGTTCGATCAAACAGTGGAAAGACACAGTTGAAATCTTCGAAGAATACTTGAAGTAGCGCAAGTGTCGTTTCTATTGGCGGTAGACGTAGATAGCCATTTTCATGGGATTTCCCGTCTTGAGTACAGACAGTAGGAATGTTTTGGACCAAAGGGGACCCGAACGAATATTCTACTAGCGGATCATCTAGGGCACCGGTGTCAGATACGAAAGCGGTGGGCATTAGCGACTTTCATCCGGTTGGTCTGGGAAAGGATAAGAATAAAACTCTACGAACCAGCCGATTTCTTACCTGGCACGCTCTCAGTTTCAAAGCTTGTCAATGGATTGTGATTTAAACCGGAGATGGCGTTGCCTCGCGACCATTCCATGCCTGCATATTGGTCCTCGCTGCCTTGAACTGAGTTGGTGAGCAAGGTTTGGGGCGTTCGAAGAATGTCGTCGAAACCTATGCCCAGCCCGCTCAGGAAAGTCTCCACCTTTTCGAGGCGGACTTCCAGCTCACGCCTACCTCGAGCAGGCCTAGCATTATTCAGCTGACTCCTATAAGGAGTGAAACACTAGGTATCATCACCTCTTTTGGACAGCTCTTCTTGGTTGATCTACATGAGTAAAGAGACACTCGGTTTTGTAGATGACGCAATTTGAGCACGGTGAAGATACGGCATCACATTTGATTTTCTTCCTACGGCAGACATCACAAGCCTGTGATTCAAAGAGGAGCATGTCATTTCTCAATATTGTGAAATAAGCAGTGAGGTCTCACAAACCCTCGTTGTTCGTGAACGACTTTGGCGGTGATTGCCACTCGTCGCGACTGCAGTCTCCATCGCAGACTAAGGCCTCAGCGTGGACTATGTCGTCAAACCTTTTGAATGGTTTCGCAATCCAAATTGACCCACGGGATTGATTGACAAATGCGAACTGACGGCGCGGAAGGGAGTGCTGGCAATGTTTCCTTGCGGTGGGTGATACTCTTCTATCCGCGTACCTTGATGAGTGAAATTGAATGAGAGACATTTGGAAAGGCTTGAAATAGCTGAGGGACAAGACTAGGGGTTTTCTGTAGATTTGTAATGAATGTCGTAGGCCAAGAGTTCTGATTGGCCGAATCTGGCCAGCAATGATTAGCTAATCAAGCTGACTCACGCTACTACGCTAAGATCAATCTCCCTGATTTCTCCGAGTCGTTACCTCTTACGACAAAAAGCAGACCGTTGATGCCAATTGAAATCGTGACAGACAGTTGTATTAGGCCCTAGCTTGGCGAATATGAGACGTGAATCAGGATGAAGGACACATGCAATTCAGTCCCTGAAGTCACAGACAGAAGTCCTCAGATTGAAAGGCGTGCGGCCTAAGCTGAAGCTATTGAACATTGGTTGCCAGTGTCTTATGACCTTGAAAGGGCGCCCCTTCAAGCTTGACCCTGATGAGATTTGAGATTTGAATCTCGTCCGCCCTCTGAATCAACTCATCCACATCCCAGTTTGCCCACACGAATGTGCTTTTCAGAAATCTGGCCTCTGGGCATGCAAGCCAAACGCTGAAGTGGCCTGGAAGCTCGACTGTGACTTCATCAGTGCGACGCCAACACAAAGATCTTAGAGGCTTACAGTCATCCTGGGCCTCGAAGTCACTACTGCCCTCATGCATCTCCGTGAACATGACTCCAGGTTGGATGTTCACAACATGGATATGCGGATTTTCTGCTGCTAGATCATCGACCATCTTTGCGTTGGCGGCCTTGCTCGCAGCGTACGCACTCATCTTTGGCGTTGGCATGAGGTGCGCAACGCCTGTGGATATGTTGAGAAAGGTTGGTTCAGTATCAGCAACAGGCATAAAAGCCTGAATGGCGTTGAAGGTGCTGCGTACGTTCAAGTCGAAGGAACGCATGAAGACCTGTGGGTCATGTTCTGAGAGTAGCTGAGGCATAGGCAGCGATCCGGCGTTCGATACGAAGATAGAGATCTTTCCAAATTTATTCACTATGCTTTGGAGAGCTTTGTCAACATCCGCACGTTCCATGAGGTCGGCAACTTCATAATGGAGCTTGGTTCCGGCGTTTGCGACGGTGACGATCTCCTCAACAGCGGCGATCAAGCGATCAGGGCGACGGCCAAGTATGGAGACAGATGCCGCCCCTGCTTGGGCGAATGATTTCGCGATGGAATTCCCCACGCCAGTACCTCCACCGGTAACAACCACGTTCTTGCCGCTGGCAGAGTTCTGTTCGCGAGTTGGTGAGATTGCTCCGTAGCTGCTGTTGTGCCATGTCTTGGTAAAGAAGTCAAATTTGGGAATTTCGACACCATCCATGTTTGAATTGGGGTCAAGAATCAGCTCGAGAATATTCGTAATGACATGGTGCTCGATTTCTGCGCAGCCGGGATTGCTCTTTGATGTGGGCTCTTATGGACAATCATGCACCGCTTCCCAGGAGAGGAATGCTCCCTTTATATTACACAGACCAGCCAGTATCCAGGGTGTCATACGAGCTTGTTGTTTGGCATTTCTAAGTGTCCTCATCTAATCTGACGATACCATGCGGATCCGAAGCTGTCTTGGCGACCTCGGAACACTGCAGCCGACATTATCTTCCGCTTAATAAGGAAGACCCGGTGCCATTACTAATGGCAGGCGCCTAGCTATGCAGCCTCGGCAACTACCTTTTCATATCTCTTTACAAATAAGAATCGGTTGCTATTTTTGCAATGTTCTGATCGGTTTTGGTCTTTATGGATTGAGCTCTGCCGGGAATACGATAGGATAAAGTTGCTGGTGGCTACTTCCATGAACAATAATTGATAGGCTATTGGAGTTTTTGGGTTCCGGTGATAGGCTCTAGTAATGGCTTTGAAAATGGCGCTCTGTCAAATTTAATCCTCAAACCACAACTCATGCAAGATCGGCACGACGGAGTTTCTATTCAAAATGATTCATTGATTTCGAGAAAGAGAAAAACGGGCTCAATCTAACAATACGCTGAGATCTGCAGTCGTCAATTCTGTTATGGGGCGCCGGTACTAATTCTGGAACATCTCTTCTGCACCGAGGCCTCGGGTCTTTGCAGGCGGTCTCTTAGGCGAAATCGACGTAACCCTTTCCCTTCACAAAGGTTTGTAGCCAAGGGAGCTGCTTCTCATGCTGAGCAAGCTCTACAAACAATTTCGCATGTGCCTCTCCGTCAATACCAAAGGCTGCACCTCCATCCGCTTTTCTCTCATCCGCATAGTAAAATCTAGTGGCACACAGCGAGTGTAAACAGACTTCTCGCGTTGAACTAAGATGGGAACACTTACTTGAAGCCCTCGTTCTTGCTGTAAGCTGTGGCAGAGGCCATGATGAGATGAGCTGTTGCGGACTTTCCCATACCAAGGTCCAGAAGAGATGGGATAGGCGACGTATTCAGAATATTGCCCGTGTAAATAAATGTCCGAGGGTCAGTCTTCGGTAAGTCTTTGAAACCATGGACAGCTTGTTGTGCGGCGACTAGGACACTGGTGGTATTGACGGCAATATTGCGGTTGAATACCTCAACTTCCAAAGGTTTCGAGGACAGAGACAGTGGATCATCTTGGTCGACAGGGTTCACGGCAGCAGCTGGTTTCTTCGATGAGTCTACAGCGTTGGATGATGTGTTATGGCTTCAACTGCGTACCGTTGAATATCACGACACTAGGAACTCCAGCCTTTTCCTTGACCTCCTTGAAGAGCTCTATTACAGAAAGAGGATTCGCTAAATCGCCGGGAATGTGTGTATACTTCAGCAGCTCTCCGCTACTGCGAGCCTGGCGTGAGGACACTATGACACGGTATCCCTGCGAAGTGAACGCGCGTGCACAACTCAGACCTACGCCAGGGCCTGCGCCGATGATGAGCGCAATAGGAGATTTTGCCATGGTCGAATGCTGCCCGCAATGATCGCGTTCGGATGGAAATGCGTCTCTGGAGAGCAATGAACTAGATTTTCAAGTTTTCCGAGTGAAGATGTGGGCCATTTAAAGGACTTATTAACGACCATTCAAGGCTTTGGAAACGAAGTATCGGCCTTGATTACCAAGTCTCTGTGCCCATGATTTGCAAGCCATTGGAGCGAGACTGGGGAGGGATCGTTGAAAGTAGCGCGGGCGCTGCCAAGAGTTCCGATGGGTGATTTCAAAGCGGAGCGGAGGCTGCAGCGGCTTCCGAAATTCAACATATTCGATGTCTCCATTTGTCACCATGGTTATTTTGGTCGTTGAGTTGCCCTACTCAACTCTCAAGCTGCGCTTACACCTGTCGCTAGCTCGCCATGTCTCTCAATGCGCTCGACTTTCTCATTGTTAAGGGGATGGACTTTGTCATCACAGTGGTGACCCTAGACCGGGTGAGAACATGGCAGGTACCCTCGATGTGTACGAAGTCTCGAATGTCTTTATCAAGGCCGAAGGGGATCTTCTCTTAAAGAAGTGGCCCCGCGCGCTGTAGGCCATTGAAGCAGCACCTCAGTTCACAGATTATGCAAAGTTCCTGCCGATCACGATTAGGGCAATGGACACATCATTTGAGCCGCTTGCAGTGCTATGTCTAAAGAGTCGTTGGCTATTGCGGCCGACGAAATCCGATCGCAGGTGCCGTACGTCGACGCAGTTATCGCCACTGCACAGAGCTGAACCCGGAATAGGGGGGTCTCACGGGGACATTATCTCCAAAACACGCTCTGGGACGTGGCAGCAGCGGAAAACCTCTACACCCTCAGTGGAGATAAATTTGGCTCGCTGAACACACTTGATCCTTTCAACGCCCTTGTGGACCTGGGAACAAACATCCCAATAGCTCTGGCCGTGACAGAGGGATTCAGAATCGTTCATAACGGTGACTAGCTTTGATGCCTTTAGCCGCACAGGCAACATCAGTCATATTCATGCTGTCAGCGAGGCCGCCTTGGTCCACCTTACGAAAGTGCTGGCCACGAACTTCGCATCTCAAGGATTTCAGTCCAATTCTATCCCGCCAGGGCTACTGATCACCGAGACGACAAAGGCTCTCATTGATATGCTCACTTGCATTTACTTCGCTAAAGGTGCAAAGCTCATTGCAAAAGGCTCGGACCTGATCCAATCGGTGACTATGTCGCGAGGGGCTGTCCCTGCTAAAAGAACTGATAATTCTACGGTAGAGATAAAGATTCCTGCTTTTCTTTTCCGTAAAGCGAAAGGCTGAATTTAGAGGGTGGCTGGGCCTATACAGGATACGGCTGCCGCTATCTCCTTTTCAACCTCTAGAGCCGCCTAATTCGTGAATAGTGATATGCTACTGTCGTAAGGTGGAATGACTTCCATAAAATGGGTTACATACAAAAGTTGCACTTTCCTTAACGCTATTTAGAGCTAGCTCGAAAATGCTGGCACAGAGGAGGCGATCACCTCGAAATGGACCGAAAGCGAGCGCGGGTTTCAACACTTGTTGCCATGTTACGCTCGGTTTGAGAACCTATACAGGAGTGTGTAAGAGACCCATCGTATCTTATGTGAGAATTACAGGCCCATCTCATTCATCGCACAATTGGGAGTCTTGAACTGTTAAGAATCCTAGTAAATAGGGAATCCAAAAGCGATGAGACATTGGGAAATCAAGTGAAGATGGGCTGCTTCGTCTCTCTCTGTAATTATCCTTTGAAGCCTTCAAGTCTGTCACTCCCTGCTAAGCGTTTTGCCTTCTTAGGCGATCCTCTACAGTCCTCTCCTAGATGGGCCCAGTAATTGGACAAGTCGGCGCTACGACATAATGCGTCCTGCTCCCGATCACCATCAGATCCAGAGATTTTTGGGCGTGACGCCTATACTTTGTTCCGGTTTCAAGGGACACTAAGAGAACGAGATTCTACTGTGGCAAGGGGGCGGATCCCAACCTAGCGGCCATTTCGTAGCTGTTTGAAGCTATGGGCAGAATTGATGTTGTGCTCTTCATGACTGGAAAAGGGTATGGATCTCGAGTGATGGATGTATTCACTTCAAAGATTCCGCTTCACTCATGGAAGTCAAGCCGATGGGGTCGAAATAGCAGGCGCTACTATTTTTGCCATGAGTGGTGCGCCCGGAACAGTTTCATAGCAGCTGATGCATGTGACAGGTATTGGACACAAAGCACTGTTCAGGTCGGCCAGGTTCGGCTGCTATTCTTGGAGTATCCAGTCCCCTGGGACTACCAATTCCCCTGGGACCCATGAGCCCGTGACTACAAAACCCCCTCTTGCGCCCCAAGACTTTCAAACTCTTCATTACCTCCCATCGCAAAGTCTCTCAGCATCTCCCATCACAAAATCTCTCAGCACCTCCCATCACAAAGACTTCAAAAGCCTCTCGACTGCTTGAAACAGCCATCTATCAAGCAATCTACTTCGAATCCCTTTGCAGCAGTCATTGCCAACGCTACATAATGGATAAACTGAACATGGATGCGGCCATTGAACTTGTCAAACGCGAGCATAAAGATTACAAACTGTTGCCAGATCATACTACGGCAGCCTCCATGCTGATTCGCGCTGTGGACGCCAGTAAGTTCTCAGAGGAGCAGTTCCTAAAATGCACCTTCTCGGTACTAGTTGAAGGCGATGGGGTTTCTGGGCCTGTTGTGATGACCATCAATGAAAGTAAGAATATATCTGAACAATATGTCTTGAATGGTAGAAAGCTTCTACGATGAGTGACGGTTCGATCAGTGACTCTTGCTGACTCCAGTCTCCCGTAGACTTCGTGGAGCTTTGCAAAGACATGCAGCGCGTACTTCCACTCAAGAGGCCGCCCGGTTCAGTGAAGTTACGATGGAACAAGGGACAACCTTGGAGTGGTGACATGAAAGTCAAGGAGGGCAACATCAGAGCAACGTTGAGATTACTGCAATGGAGAGGTCCGATCGACAAGATTATTGTTGAAATGGAAGAAAAGAAAGAAAAGAAAGAAGTTGAGTGAATTCGTGGTGAAATGGTAGTTTCTGAGGTGTTGGGAGATTTCACATTTGCATGGCTGGTTCCAGACTTTTCCTTTGTTTCTTGCTTGCGGTGATTGGCATGACACAAACAAATAGCCCCATACTCTCCTTAGTGTCAGACAGCAAACAATGTCAGGCTTTATTTCGATTGTTGAAACAATCCCATCCTGCGAAAAGATGTACATCAAAAATCGATAAGTTGAGCGTACCCGAACGCACTGGCTTCTTAGGACACAGCGCATCTACTTCCATTGCCGACCTTCCCTATGTTTGCACGAGAGTGCCTGCTGTTCGCATGGCAAGAGCAACCCGCCACCCCGAGCCGTAGCCATCACCACCTTTTTTCATTCTATCTCTTTTCCTTAATGACTTATCCGATCGCAGTCTTCTATCTAGAGCATTTTTAAAAGGGTAACATTACATTACAGTCAAGCGCGTCCTTTTTTGAGTTAGTACGCAACCCCGACAGAGCCTCAGCACCTCTGGCGTCTCTAGCCCCACGTTCAATTCTCCTCACAGTACTGCTTGGTTAGCTCGTAGCCCCAATCCAATCGATCCTCCACTGTTTTTAATATCTTAAAACGTTTGCCTCATTCAGACTGGTATGGCGATTTCCCCAGCTACACCCCTAACACCGCAAGCCATGGCAGTCAGCTCACACTTTCGGCTAGTCAGGTCATTAATCTCTTGGGCATCCCTCAAAGAAGTGGAGTACTTCGGCTACCATCAATACAGAATATGGAACAAATCATTGTATCCGTGGCTAAGAGTATGCCGAGTTACCACGACTTATTCGGCATCCTAAAGCAGTTCCACACAGGAAAATCATCTTTACTCGCCGAAGCCTTAAAGCGCCACCTTATCACTCACCAGCAATACTTTGATGTCACCTTCTCCATCATGGTCGAAATCTTCTCTGAGACTAAGCCTCTTCTGACAATCAAAAGACCTGTGGTGGTATCCATTTATGAAGATACCCAGAGCCTGTCCCTGGACGTCAGGCGCATGTTCGAGATTGACGATATTGCTTTGCTGGCAATCAGGGCAAATTTTTTTCACCCAATCTGTCCTTCCGAGTGTACCGTCATTTCAGATCGTACAGCAGATGTTGAGGCGATATTGAGATTCATGAAGATGAGGGCCGAGTATGACAGGATTTCCTTCCATTTTGCCTAATGGAAGAGTATGGGCTGGAAGGGTTAGGGTGAAGGTGGTGTCGATATCTTTATCTGCGAGACCGGTGAACAGGATCATGGGTGCCACTTGTCCGGTTTGTACGGGCTGCGAAGGAAGGAGTATTTGACCGAGACGGTGAAAAGGAATTGGAGATAAAAGAGCATGGGATTATCCAGACTGCTCGCACAGCCAGCTCAACGCACACTGGGGCTTATTTCCAACTGCCCTGACCCTTACGTAAACAAATGCAGGACATTTCAAGCCCTTTTAATCTCGTACATCCAATCCCCTACCTCTGGAGCAATTGCCCTTCGTTGACGATGAGTATCTGGCGGTTTCCGATCAAAGATGAGAGATTGTACCGTGATCGCTCAATGCATACTCTTGTCAGGTGTAACAAAGATCGTGTCTTTTGTCGCCAGTCCTTTCTGCTCTCTATACTTCTTCACAAATATCGCGAGTCGAGAGTATTCGGCCTCAGCAATCAACTCAGGAGAGGTATGTGAAAGTTCCTGAAGGCTACATCCAGCGGATACATCTTCTAGCATATTCCATAGAGCAAAATTCGCTCCTTCTCATAAGCACCTTAGCGTCCTGTCAGCATTCTAAACTCCTGTTTTCCCCAGTGCAAGACTTGATGAAACGCAAGCGCAACAGGACAGGTGCAGTGCAGAACTTCGTCTCAGACAGCGCTCAAAAGATATAGAGAGCTTAGCAAAGGGACTTGGTGTTCGGTTTGAGTCGATTGTTGCTAGGGGAAAGCCGGAGAGAGGGTGGGGACATGTAGCTACTCTGACGCGAGTTCTACGGTGAGGAATTCGATAGAGTCGTGCTCGTTGTGTACCAACTGGTGTCGGTACCATAGCCAGTCCTCTAAGAGAAGTGATGGTCAATACAGTCCCTCGATTGGTTATGAGTGTCACGCTCGGGGGTGGTTTGGGTCTATGAGAGAGTTATGACATGCACTTCGGTACCTCGTGTAAAGAGGTTAGAGATATTTAACTTCAGACAGCAGTGGCTCAAATACAGATGTGTCGTGTTGGCCGTGTCATACAGGTGGACGGTACTGCCTTCTCAACGAAATATATATGATTCCAAATCGAAGATATTCCTCGCACAACTTGACCATATTATGATTAGACATTATCAGCGTTGGTACATCAATAATCGGTCGGACAGCTCCCGGCCTCGCGTGCTCCAACTCTCACTCTACTTCGAGCCCGCAAGCTCTGCATCGGAATGGACCCGCAGCATGTCCTTCTTCTCTTGATTGTGCTTTTGACATTTCTTGCATGCCATGACGAACAAAGTGAAGTGAAGGACCCTAGAAACATTACATCAGCATCGCTTCAACCGCATCACGCAAGTACTCACGATATGGCCGGGGCAAAAGAATAAGCCGCAATCTGCAATTTCTGCAGCGACATGATCCTCGGCTCGCATCTCCACGGATCTGAGTCGTCGTTCTCCCAGCCCGAACAATTATTGATCTGTTCATCAACATCGAGCATATCCAGCAACTCCGAGCCAAGTAGTGCCGACAAGACGGAGCCGAAAACAAACAGCCAACTGATAAGTTCCCAAGCGACGAAGTAGCCAGGATGAAGCTGACGAGAGGTCCATGCAGGACGTAGAATGATGACGAGGGACCATGTGAGAGATATGAGGAGGACACCTAGCATTAGTGCGTCGCTCCAGTCGGAATATCTCAATTCGTGCCAAGGGGCCCATCTGAAGAAGAGGCCAATTGTGATGCATAAGAGGGGAATTGTCAGGATGTCGAGGAATAGGATGATGGAGCGGAGCACTAGCGAGGCATCACGGCTTCTGGTATGGAGTGCGATGTTCTGATAATTAAATGGCATGATGCAGGTTTGACGGCGGTGGTGAATGAGTCGAAAATCCGATTAGAAGAGCAGGTACTTCCAGACACCGACAAGATGCCATCCTCTCGATCCTTATAACTAGTTCGCCAAAGAAAGACCTACGTACAGCCATATGCAGGCCTTTGATGTCTCAAAATATTGACAGACCATTGTTGTCCGGGGTTGGCGAATGCTGTTTTGATTGGCTGTGTTGTCTCACCAAGAGCTCTGCGGTCCAATGCCAAGGCATGGAAACCCGCGAAGGATCGAAGGATTCATGTGCGCCGAGAAAGCTGCGCACATGGAGTTCCGTCTGTGTCTTTAAGTTGTCTGAACGACTCGGTTTCCGTAAGCTAGACTTCTTCATCGTGGCGCAAGACAGACATGGATTGACCTGCGACTGTGTTTCAGGTTGCTGGAGAAGAACCCAATCAGGATGAGTCGACAGCTTCATACGACAAACGCACTTGAATAACGCCAAAGATCCTGAATGCCGTTGCAACAGCCATCGGCATACCGCAAGACTAATCAGAAGGCTGGTTGGTGGTTCTCGAAAGAAGTCTCGGCTCTTGAGATAACTTTCCTAACGCTCGTCATCAAACTTGTGTTCCATCTTTCCAAGACCGCCTTTCCGACTCATGGCAATCCACATCCAAGATGCAACCATTACGACGAACAAGAGAAGGCCACCAGTCTGACCCCCTACAAGAGCAGTCCTCCATCCACCATTCTTCTCTCCATACCACAGCAATAAACCCATCACGTATGCGACAATCGCCCAATCAAGTGTAACCAGCGGAACCCAAGCCAGTGCGAGATCCTTCCTGGTAGCTGAATCGTAGCCCTCATACCAAAAGAGTAGCATAGTGCCCAGCATAATGGAGATTACGCTTGTGGAAGCGGAGCTGACGAGAAAACCCTCTGCCGCGCGATATTCCGGAGACAGAGCAGGATGAAATTCAGGAAACGTCAGAGTTGCGAGCGCAAGACCAGAGACCAGAGCCGAGACTATGTTGAATGTTTTGTAGAAGCGGAGGAGACGAAAGAAGACAACGAGAGCGCGTGTGTCGAGGGATTTGTTTACTTCATGCCACTGGTGAGCGGCAAACAGTCTGGAAGACTGAGCAGAGATGCGAGTACATACCTTTCAAGTCTGGAACTCGAAAGAGGCTCATGACTCTATGTTGACGGAGAGCAATAGAGTTGGATAGATATACGGCAATAGCAGAGAATGTATTGACAGTTCAAATCAAGTCCACTGGCGCTGCGAAGGACGCAATACACAAACGCTGTATACAAAAGAGCAAAGATTATAGTATATGATGAATTGTAGAAAAAAATCCTAGGACGACATTGGATGTATCATATCTTGATGCTAAGCGCCGCTTTTCCTGCCCCACTATGTGTCGAAGGATCGTCAGCCAATGATAATGACCTGTCACGGCCCCCATCGCTAGTCGAGGGGTTCCGGAGTAAAGCAATCCTGGCGGCACAGGCGAATCATCTCAGCTTGCAATGCATGGACCCGATGAAGCATGCCTCCTCTCGTCCCGATATGATTGATTGTCTCCCCTCCGATTGACGCTCCTGAGACTCACCGTGGACATGATATGCCTCAAAGCAAGCACCCAATAGTTCTCGTGGTCCTTGAACCGCATGGTGAAGTCTTTCTGTTTGTGTGTGCATCACCAATTAAGACATCACTCTCGGGCGCGGCGAAGCCGCGCCCACCGCTTCGGCTTCCCTGGGAAGCCTTCCGCACCTCCCCAAGCGCCCAAGAAGACGGGCGTCACGAGCGCATACCTCGAAGCTGAAGTTGAGACTATAACTTTTGATGAGATTGCCCGAGCATTGTAGCTGATGCGATGAGTGATTGTAACCGACAAGATACCCTACGAATGTTTGACTCCTACCTATTACATCACACTAGACTCATGTGATTCGTTTAGTCTTGCTAGCTTGTTAGAGCCTGCTATCTATTTATGAAGATTCTAGTCCATCTCGTCACATTTGGTGCTGATTGGTCGCCCTCAGAATCACATCTCAGGAGCTAAGACGTTCAAGGTCTATGAGATATTTGATTAGAGGGTGAAACGGCGATGCAGTCTTTTCTGAAAAGCCACTGCAATATATGAAAAAGTGATCTGCCAAAGCAACTATGTTTCCTAGCGCTTAGCAGGGCTCAAGGTATCCCTCTATACAGGATACCGGCCCTGAACATGAGTACAAATCGTTGAAGAAGGTTCTCCTAGAACGGGAAGAGTCCTGCCGAAGCCGCCATCAGCGAAGATGGCGTCGAATTTGACTCCAGTGCATCGAGCATCACCAATGCAACACTCGAAATGCGCAATTGCTCTCAATGACCGATGCTACCTACAACACTTTTTCGATGGCACTGAACAGAGGGGAGTAGAGCCTCCTTCTCGCTTGATTCATTTTGTGAGAGCTCGCAATAGACCCAGAGCTAATCGGGGGGCCATTGAGACTTTCACCCGATTATGGCGTAGGATTTCCACGCAAAGGGGAAGCCCTCTCATCCCAGTCATTATTGGTTCAGGTACCATTGCTAAGCTTGGTTTCAATGCATTGACACACAGAAATGAAGTACGGCTTCTGATTCGGGGGTTTCTAGTAAGTACAAGCCCAGTATTTCGTTCCAATATACTGAAGTGATATAGCTTTCCCACAGGCAACGGGTACAGGATCCGGATTTCGGTGAGATAATTGGGCTTGCCGGCCAGGGCCGAGGAAGTCTGACGGCATGTCGTTAATGAGTATGGACATTCTAGACCATGGAAACACTTGGATGCCGGCTATGCTCTGCTTTGAAGTGCTTAGGTGATCAACGACAAAGCGCGACACAAAGGCCGAGTCCGAAAGAACGCTTTTTTTAAGGCACCCTTATCCCTGTTCAGTAGTGTGGGCGCTCTGGCGGATCGCAAGGTATGGAACCCTTAACCACGGTTCATCAATGTGGATTGGCTGATTATCCTCGAATGTTTTGCACATTTCGTTACAAAGGGAAGTTTGGGAGACCAGAAATACTGACGCTATGATTGGTGGAACATTAGAAAGCAAACGCTGTCTGTCGGGTTAGCTGGAGGCAATTCCAGTCTGGGAGTCCTGTTTGAAGCCGAGACGTAGACAGAGTCTGAAGTAACTGATTTCAACCCATTGACCAGCGGTCTGGAGCTGCAAGCGTTATGGTTCAGTGAATGGTTCATTTGCTGAATGCGTGAGACTAGGCAGCATAAATGACACCTACGAGTCCAGGTATGAGGGTGATCAAGGTAAGGAACAATGCTGAGGCAGGGAACAGTACCGGAAGGGCAGACAACAGGATCGAGACCGCAGTGACTGAAAGTCCAAAAATGACGTTAGATTTCCAGTGTTTGAGCACAGAGTCCAAGCGGCTGCAGTCTGACTCGTCAATGACTCTCTTGGCGCAAAAGAAGTTGCATAACCATAGATACTCAAGGTAGAGGCTTGAGGTGGACATGAACCGGTCCCACCGCCAATCTTGTCCGGTCTCCGTAAGCATGGATTTCATGGTGTCAGAGTTCCCCGCGTATGCATTAATTCGAAGAACCTCCTTGAATCTCAATTTGCCGTCGATGTAGGGATCTGTAGACATCCAATTCCTCCATCTCCTGACTACCTCCAATGCCTTCTCCTCGGATGTCTCAAACCATTCGCCATGAGTTCCCTCTTTCCGGTTGCCATCGCTTTTGAACTCTGATCCAATCCTTCTGGCGCGTTTACATGGACAATCGAAGCATCGTCGACATGTCGATAATTCTTCATGAACAAGCTTTTCAACTCGTTTATAGTTAGGGTACTGGGCCCGGGAATAGTCGGGATCAACGATCTCAAGTTTGTGGTCTACGCAGCGATTGATCTCTTTCATCCGGACCTCGATAGGCCGCGTCGTATAGCCAAATTTGATGAATCCGGGGAAAGCTGCGGTTCTGAGCAAATATACGCATCCTTCCTTCGCTACGCATCCTTCCTTCGGGGCTTTTGTCACGATGTCCGTTGCCATGAGGCCAAATACAGCGTACATGGTCGACACAAAGCTTCGGTCATCATTCCTGGATTTGAAGTTAGAAGGAGTAGGCCCCTTTGGTCTGGTTTCTTGCAGTTCTGGCGATGACGGTGGATCATTGCCAGTTGAAAGGAGACTCGGAGTGGACGAGGAATCGCTTGAGTTACTTGAGATGGGTAAGGATTCTGCTCTGGGTGTAGACTCTTGCACTTCTGGCGACAACGGTGGATCATCGCCAAGTGGGAGGAGAATTGGAGTGGACGAGGTATGGCTTAAGCTACTTGAGCTGGGTTCTGCTTTGGGCGTAGACTCTTGCACTTTCCACGATGACGGTGGATCAAGGGAAAGTGATGGAAGACTCGGATCTGAGGGGGAAGAGCTTGAGTTGGATGCCGTGATTGTTGGTGCAGATGTGCTTCTTTGCTTAGAATTTTGAGGATGTCCGGGTGCGACGAGGTAGTCTTGGGAAAGATTCGAGGGCGAGAAAGTAGGTATGCTTAATGTTCCTTCAACTGTTATACCATCTCGAGCCCCTGGCTCACGTCCTGCCTCGTTCGAGAATGGACGGAATGGGGCTTGATTTGGTCGGGTCTCCCCGCGAAACATAGCTCCATCTCCTCCATACAGCTCATGAGGACCCGGGGACAACAAATTGTTGCTGGGTAAGAGTATCTGTCTTTCGAACTTGAATATCCTGCGAGTTTGGCGAGGAATCTCTATCGGCGCGGAGGGCTGGATGAAGTAATCTGTCCCATAATCTCGGGGCAATTGGAAGTCATAGGAAGTCCGAGGTAGCTGGCTTTGTGGCAACGACTGATTATCCAGAGCTTCCGATGACATGATGCGAGTATTCTAATTCTCACGTTATCCTAAAGGTCCTCCGAGCGCTTGTAACGCCCAAAAGGCCGTTCTGAGCAATATCCAGCAATCCGCAATGATTAGCAGTGACCACGCTTGATGTTCCTTGTACCATAAGAACGCGTAAAAGTGTGAAGTTGTCCTCGCATAAAAGCCGATTAAATATAAACCCCCGGTGAAGGATGGTCCGAGAAGAAGCAACCCCGGTCATCAATAAGTGATCAGAAATGATTCACAAATCAACAGTTTGGGTATCTGACCCTCCTGGAGTGGAGACTGGGGAAGAAATGGCATCGGCAGAAGTCGCCATGAAGAGTGGGTGCATCGTCTCGACTGCAAGAGCCACAGGCTCATAGCGCGCGGAAAAGTCCCTCGTTAGCAGCCTAGGGTAGCACAGCCCTCCTGCATCCTCTATGTTGCTAGGGATAGTCATATTGTCAACCTAGGAGAGGCGCACTATACTCGCGAGAGAAGCTTAGCTTGTGTGACCAGCAACAATAGCAATTGGCTATTAGCCTCGACCGTTCTGACACTCAACACGCTCTGTGAATATAATTCACGCCGAATTCATGAATGGTCCACCCATCGAGGAGCCTGTCCGATAACGCGACCTGATCGGTTATGACGGATACACACCTACCCGAGAGGGGATGGGTATTAACAGATCCCGCGAAGAACAATTTCTGTGAGGCGTCTACCAATGTCCTTTCGTCATCAAAAGAGCTATGATTGAGCTATCCTGGGCATAGTTAGATCAGGATGAGGCGATGTCACCTAGAGAAGGTTGTGAAACGCGTCGTGTGTTGCGGGGTGTCGGCCCGAAGGTCTCAGCGCTTAGAGCACCTTCACGGTTGGTCCATTACCCACACCTCAACGTGTGAACACGCCGAATCTCACGGCCTGTCCGTTTGTCAGGGGCTATGTAGTCGCGAACAAGTCTGTCCGTTGGACGGCGCGTGCTCCTCGTGGTTCACATAGTCAGGTCTGATGGGGTTGTATTCACGATCATCCCTCACGCAAGTCGGTTATCTCATGATGAGACAAGTATTTTAATACCATTTTCTCTAGGTGGTCTTCGTCTCCATCCTGGCCTTTTTTTATATACGCATGAGTAATGGTTTCACGGGTGACACGGGTGACACGACATGGTTGTCCTGGATATTTTCAGTCCATCAGGATCGAGGTTGAGTCTGCCATATCCAACCATTACTGCGCCTGTACAGAAGCAGCATTGGCATGTGGTCCTGCGGCTTACCGCTTATGCTGCCTTCCGGGTGGTTCGGCCATCAACTCTGCCGTGAGTGTGGCAGGTCGTGTCCTGTGCCTTGGCGTATGCCTGGTTCCAACGTCAGCCAATCGTTATCGTTACAATCCACACAATTGTGGCTCTTACGACAACATCCCCAGGGACTAACCTGGGCTATTTCGCAGTGGCTATGTAAGGCTTTGTGGAGCTGGTGCGACCGGCGAGTTTGCCAAGCTATTTCTTTATTTGTCCAGTGAAAGCGTATGAGACATAAAGTCGAACACTGCGTCTGCAGTTTTCTGTAATCACAGTACTCGATTCTTGATATCAAGTGCGCAATTGCCAAGTCCGAGCTCATCGACCTACTCTCATCTATTCCCAGCCAGACCCGCCATGACATCTCGATGGGATGCATCGGAAGTCCTAGATGTCGACCCTCACTCCGCCGGATTTACCTGCGTCGGATATGCAAAGACCCGAGGTCGACGTTGCCGAAATGTCATTGCCAAAGCCAACCGTGACGAAGCTGCTAAGATACTACAAAAGATGAGCGGAAAGGATGTCCATTCAGCAAGCTTTGATTCCAAATTAGAGTCTCTTGCAAATCGCCTCCTCTGCAGACGATGGCATGCCGGTGATTCATTCCAAGTAGAACTTATCATGGAAGAATGGGAGAGCAGTATCGAGACTTTCCGTGATGAGGAAATCGAATTGGAGCGAAGACGGAAACGACGGGAACGACGGGAACAGAGGGAGCAGAGGGAACATGAGGAAGAGCGACAAGAGCGACGAGAGCGACGGCGACGACGAGAAGAGCGAAAAGATAGAGAACAGCAAGAACGCCGAGACCTCGAACAACAAGAACAAGACCAACATCGTGCAAGGACCGACACGCCGAATACTGTCACCTATCCAGCGGCAACACCGTGTCCGGTAGAGACAGTCGAGTCGCTACGCCATGAAATAACTACCCTCAACGAGCGCTATGCGAACGCTCTACTGCTTGCGGCGTCCTCAAGTGTCACATCACCGCAGACCAATCATCGCGTGGGCTCCGACCCACCTTCTCCACCTGCAAGGGAAGACGCTTCACCAGAGATCAGCAATGATAGTACTCACCATGCTGCAACATCTCTTGTAGAGCAGGCAGAGCCAGAGCCCATTCGTCGAACAACAATGAATAATGCACCCAACGTCGAGGAAATCCACGGCATCGTCAATCGACCATCTACGTCTCTAACAGAGGTTGATGAGCAAAGCCCTTCGAATCTTCTTCGAAAACCTGTAGAGGGCGACTGCTCAATTTGTTGCGATAAACTGGCTACTGGCAGTGGCGTCTTGTGGTGCAAAACACAATGCGGCCAGAATTTCCATGCAGACTGCGTTGGCATATGGTTTGCTACTCAAGAGAATGGGAATCTGTCCAGGACATGTCCATATTGGTAAGAACTTCCGGCTGTGCAACCAGATCCATACTGATCATCGTGGTCTAGTCGTACCGACTGGCCGGAATGAAGGGAGCGATATCTGGAGGTGCGCAGTTATTCTAAGAAAACTTGCTCTCGGTTATTCGAGATTCTTGCATTACTTTCCCTAGCATTTTTCGAGTCGGGTCGCGTAGTGGGCTACTTCTTGTTAATAGGCAGATAGCGCGTGCCATTGGCATCTCGTCGTAAGCACGGTTGGTTGTACAATGTATTAAGTTAGATCCCTGTGCTATATTTTCTTGTGAAAGCATAGACGCTTTAGCAGTCCGTGGTGATCAGTTTTGAGTCACTAGTACAGCTGCAAGTGCAGTCGTGACATAGCAGGGTTCGGGAGGAGTACCCTAGAGCCACTCAACTCAAAGCCAAAGAACGATCAACATGCAATTAGGTAGTCTACTGCGACGAGCATCTGGGAGACATATTGAAAGATGGTTCTTCCGGTGGAAAGAACAACCCACTTCCAGAGATCGTCACATTGGACAATGCGAATGGTTGAGACCTTTTTCCAGTGCGATATGACTTGTGCGAGGAAGAATGTGTGGATCGAAAGTAAATTACGGGCGCCTGGGGCTTGGGCGGAATTGTGCCTGTAGCGTTCGATGTAACAGATAATCCGGATAAGAGAATTCGTTCGAAAGATCGTATCATTGAGAGATTACGATTCAGGAATTGTACCTTGCTAGAATTACTTCCGTCAGGAAATAATCTGGGCAGTATTCAGTATTGCTAAGCCCTGCTAAGCCCTTCTCCGAGTTCACTCGGGAGGCGTTTACATACGAGAGTTATCTTCTACTATCGTTCGTACGACCAGAAATTCGAGCATTCAAAGTAATCTTCTCGCTGGTATTGAAAGGAAAAAGTGGCTACCCGTTGAATTGCATACGTGAACGTCTTGAGTGATTCCACAGGGCGAGCCCCTGGCGCTAGTCCCGCTTATTAAGCGCCATCCAGCCAATCAGCATCCTTCAGGCCCTACATGTTTCCAATAAGGCCATACATAATAGGCATCGGCCGAGTTTGCAATTGCTCAGCATCGGATGAAGAGCTGTCAGACTACATGAAAGGACAGAGAGCTACAGCTGACATTATGGTGACTTTGGGAGCAACATTACCCGCAAACGATACATGGAATATGTTTGGCGCGGATACCTCGCAACCTGACCTAAGTCTTGCTGCACGAACAGCCCCCATGACCAGTGGCAAATGCAGGCCCTCCCGTGACATCCAAAGTGGAAATGGAAAATGAATGGGCCACGTAGAGGCGTGAGGATATACGCAATGAAAGAACAAGGACATGAAAGAGATGGACTCCCGAAAAGTCTGGCAAGATCATACGGCACGCTCGCTTGATGCATGGATACAGTTCTTCGGGTTAGAAGCTTCGTACACAAGAGGTTACAAACCTTCTTGAGGCATTGCTGAATTCGATCATGTCGAGAATGATTTGCCGCATTTGAAACAAGGCGAAGGTGTTGCCTCAGACTCTGTTGACCTCATCATACACTCGATCTCACGAGGCACAGATAGCTGAATGCCTTCTTGTGCCTGGCTGTGACCCCAATGGGATGAAGGGATAGATCACGACAAAGCGAAGCATGTTTCAACGGTACAAGGCTGCGGTTCTGAGTCATTCTCATCTCGATTCGGGATAGTAGCCCTACTGAAACGCTCCCCAATCAGAAAGCTTCTGGGGGCAGCATGTACATTGGAGACAGCCAGATTGAGTCTATCGGAAACCATGTCCGATGGACGTCAGGTCTGCTACTGAACGAACTGCAGTCACACAATGCCTCAGACACCATAGGCGACTATAGGTGGTTCCTCTGTCAGTCTATTCGAAACTGAAGTTCGATGTCAAAAAGGATCTTCGAGAATCCTCAAGATATATCTTGAAAAGGATAGATACCGAACTGTCTCATCCCCAGCTCTAGACTGCGATTGCGGCCGGTCTAAGAGCAAGGTCTTTTCAGGAGAAGAGCATTCCGTTTGATGCGTCCTGTAGAATGGGGCATGGTTAGGTCAGGATTTGATGCCTCATGTTCTTATGCTGATGTAAGATATGTCTAGACAAGACAACGGGGCTCTCCTGGGCCATGTTCCCTGCTGTGCTTCCACCGACGAACTTTTAATGTCATCAACTAAGCCTCTTTTACCGATAATGCACACCTTGGGCTTTGGGAAAAACCAAGTGAGCTCCCGAGTCCCCTACTGCGACCTTTTGTGTATTCTGCCATCTTTGTGACACTTGATTCATAGGGCGTCCTTTGAGTGATGGCTTCTCAGGGTAGCTTGCGTGCGTACCTTGGTGATTCACATCGGACGCCAAGAAACTTGCAATTGGTTCCCGCCTTGACAGCGCATACCAGCTTTCTAGGTTTTGCAAGAGGCTGTGGGGTCCTGTTCATGTACTGCTCACATGTACTAGACAGCCGTCACTCAGCTCGACTTTTAGATGCTTCGAGCGCCAGAAAGCACAAGAGCCTACTTGGATTTCGAGGTCTTGCACTCTGATCTCAGCCGGTCAACAATTAGAAGATAGTGAGAGTAACAGAGCTTATTGATCTCCACTGCAAATAGATATGAATCTTACCATGCAGGATGTCTATCCAGAGCACTTGATGTCACCCTTTTCAGAAGCATCCCACCACATCAAGCACGTCATCGAAGCTCAGGGACTCAGCCTGCCTAGCAGCTGGCTCGCGTTGAAAGATGTCATTGCCCTGATTAGTCGCTCACTGACTCTGGTATTCTGGGTGACGATGGGGTTCAGCTTGTTGCTGGTCACCTGGAAGGTGAGCTTTGCTATTGTGACATTATCTCGATATCCATTTCACTTGCATTGTGCTAAGTTCATTGGCCAATAGATAGCTTTCAATCTGTTCTACTCACCGTTGAGCGACATCCCCGGTCCATTTCTGGCTAAGATAACCACCAAATGGCTCACTCTAACCGAAGTTTCAGGAAACCGAAGCCTGGTTGTTGCTCAAGCACATGAAAAATATGGTCCTGTAATCAGGATCGCTCCAGATGAACTTTCCTTTTCAGATCGCTCATGCATTAAGGAGCTGTACCTTCAAGGAAGCAAATTTCCAAAGTCTCGTCGCTATGAAGGATTTGCCTCCGGCACGCGGGCTTCCTTTGACATGACCGACAAAGATCAGCACCGTCAGAGACGCAATCTTGTCCGGCATGTTCTCGCTCCAGCAAACATCAACGACGCCGAACCATTGATAGGAGACGCGGTGCGTAAGTCATTGAGGTGGATCAAGCGATCTCAGAGAGAAGGCGAGTCTTTGGATGTCGTGCTCTGGATGAGGAGAGTCATGCTTGACACTGCTGGTAAGGGCTCTCTCCAGACACCATATTATGTGTATACTGAATCCATCACCAGGCGCTCTGTTTCTCGGACGAGATTTCAGCGCTTTAGACAACGATGAGGAGCCGGAGTTTTTGCAATGGATGGATGACTTCTTCGCGGTGACTGCTTTGAGGTGGTTCGCTCCATGGATTGCCGTTGTATTGAAGTATCTACCTGTTGCCTTTATTCAACATTTTCTCGGAACCCAGAAACGTAGCTATGAGTACGGGCGCAAAGCGTTTAACGAGTACATTAACCAGTATGGACGCTTCTCAGGTCGTATAGACCTTCTCACAAAGATGGTTGGCACCCCCGAAAGCGCGCCTCTGACCGATGAAGAGATCAGTGACGAGCTTGGAAGCCTGTTGGTCGGCGCAACGGACACCACGGTCGTGGTCTCGACATGGATGCTATGGGTGCTGGCACAACGCCCGGGCTGGCAATCTCGAATCAGAGAGGAGCTTCATTCTAAAAGTGTAGAGTTTCCCAATGGTGTGCCTTCCTACCAGCAGATCGCGTCTTTGAGTATTCTTCACGGCTTCATTATGGAATCAATGAGGTTGCATCCAGCCCAGTCTATCGGTCTTCCTCGCGTTGCGGGGACCAGTGAGGCGAAGCTTGGTGGCATCACCGTACCTGCTGGAGTATGTACTGTCCCTCGTGATCCCTTAGTACATGAGATCGTTACTGATAGCATTGGTCTTCGCCAGACGTATGTCTCAGTTCAATCTCGCAATGTTCATCGTGATCCTGAGATCTTTCCCTCCCCAAACGACTTTCTCCCAGAGCGTTGGATCGATACTTCAGGCGGCACGAACGAAATGAAAGACTCCTTCATCATCTTTTCCAAAGGGTCAAGGTCCTGTCTAGGTCAGTATGTGGCTTTCATGGAGCTCAAGCTTGTCATTGCCAGTCTGCTCAATGGGTGGAGTATGAAATTGGGGGTAAAAACGACGGATGAAGTGATGAAACAGACCGATTTCTTTCTGGCATTTCCAAAGGCAAGGAAGTGTTGGCTGCTCTTTGAGAAGGTGGAACAGTAAGAAAAGGAATACTATCATTCTTACTTGATCAAGACAAAAGCGGCTCCCAGGATGTCTCTTTCGAAAGGACAAAGCCCATATTTCAGTCTGACCCAACGGGCTGGTATCCACTTCACCTCACCTGCTTCGATTTATTCCGTGATGTCCTTCACTCTTAGTCTCGGAACAACTCCGGGTAGGCCAAAACAAGCGAGGTAAACACATTTGTCAGTAGCCGTGTTTGTGGATTCTCACCTTCCCACTCATCAACACTCACACCGGATACCCTCACTTTCTAATCATCCACAGGTATCGCTACTCACAAGCATCCATCTCATAACTCTATTCACCATCCGCTACAGAAACTGAAGGGAATATCCCCGTTGACCACCAACCAACGACAAGATGCCTACCCTTATTCAAGTCGTTGCTGTGGGCGTGCTGGCGGTAGCCTCCGTCTCAGTATCTATTACAGCAGGTGTAAATCATTACAAATCGGATACTATAGAGCATAAGAATGGCACTAATGCTACTGCTGCGGTACTCATGCCACCTCTATACAACAATATCACTAAAGACATGACATGGGTTTATCCCACGAGTGATCTTGACCTCGGTGCGAGAGATATGTCTTGCGAGTGTTTTGACCCGACGCGTAAGATTTGCCCTTTTTACTCAATGAGAAGGTAAACCGTCCGGCTAATCAGATATACAGATGAGTGCTGTATTGCCAGTTCAACGAGTGTTGCACCATTTTGCAAGCCAAACGGCTCCACCTGTTGTGGCAACACTTTCTGCACCTCAGATGAGATCTGCTGTGATGGATTCTGTTGCGCAATGGTAAGTCCCTGATCAAAGAGATAGGAAGTCACGTGTACTGACACTCAAGCACAGAATACGACTTGCAATGTCAAGATCACCGGCTCGGGCTGCTGTCCCACTGGCACTCTCTGCTCTGGTCCTGCGACCTGCTATGATCACCGCTCAGTCAATTGCACCAACACTCTCGATCCACTTACCCAATGTTGCCCCGCAAATCTCCCTTTCTGCCGCAACTTCTCCCCAGCCGGCCTAGGCTGCTATGTCAGCTCTACCAAATCCAGCTCGACCTCGACCTCCACAAGCGCTACGGCAGAAACCCCCGCAGCATCAATGAAGAATAACATTGCGTCCGCCTTTCTGTCAATCCTCCAGGACATGAGTTCCACGAAATCAAGCACATGTACGGTCACGGTCCCTGTCGTCACTCTCTCAAATGGGGTCAAATCCCTCGTCTGGCCGAACATTACAAGCAGGAACACCAATGTTTACACTCAGTGGAAGCTGGATTCCGGATCGAGGACTGCCACTAGCACAGCCACAACCGCCACAACGGCTAATTTGGGCACGACTGCCACCACGACTGTTACCACTACAGTCCCGGATGGTACAGAGACAGTGTTCTCCACTCCAACTCAACCAATGATAAGCACGAACAATGGCACACTTTACTGCTTTAACACGGTGGTCGGATCGGATCTTCCCTGCTACTCACTGTCCTCTTTTGGTGTAAGTCTTGGAATATCAACGGTATATCTGGGAATTGTGGTGGTGCTCTCGGGCGTTGTCGGGGGTTTTGCCCTCCTTATATGATTTTTGGGGTTTGGACCCTTAAAAGCTTATGATTATGGGATATCGGAAAATGGTGTAGCATTGAATGTCGGGGAAATTCCCTAAGAAGCATTGGATGTTTGGGAAGAATCTCATAGCGCGATTACTTATATCTCGCATGACGAATCTCATAACGAATGAAAAGTGGATTCACACCTATATCTGTGCCTCCTTCTTAGGCGGCCTCTCCCCAAAGATCGTACTCCCTACCCTAACCTCATCACTCCCACACCTGACCGCACTCTCAAAATCCCCACTCATCCCCATACTCAACTCCAGCTCCCCCTGCTTCATCCCTAACTCCTCCACCACTTGATCCCTGACCTCCCTCAGCCTCACAAAATCCTCATTCTCCTCCCCTTCTTTCGTCTCCTGACTCCGCGCCAACGCCCCAATAGTCATTAACCCCCTCAACTTCAAATGCGGACACTTCTCCCTCACGAACCGACACAATTCCGCCGCCTCCCCCGGACCAACCCCACTCTTCTCCTCCTCCCCAGACGTATTAACCTGCACACACACCCTCAACGACTCCCTCTCCCCCTCCCTCTGACACAAAGCCTCCCTCCCCTTCTCCAATTGTTCCACCTTCTTCCTCGAATCCACACTCTCCACACACCATAAATTCCCCACCTGCTCCGCCAGCGGCTTACACTTATTCGTCTGCAGCGCGCCGACGAAATGCCAGCGGATTTCGCGCGGGAGCAGCAGCGATTTTGTGAGGAGTTCTTGGTAGTAGTTTTCGCCGAAGTGGAGGTGGGAGTGCGGGGGGGAGTGCAGGGCGAGGACGTCGGTGGCGGGTTTTAGTTTGGAGACGGCGACGAGGAGGGGAGGGGGGCGGGAGGGAGGGAGGGCGGTGGTGATGCGGGTGAGGATGGAGGTGAGGTTGGTGGAGAGGAGTTGGGCGCGGGAGGGGTCGATTTTCATTTCTGGCGGTTGGTCTGATGGCTGTGATGTTTCGGGTGTCTCTGATGTCACTGATGGCTCGGTCATGGCAGAGTGCTGTGGTTGAGAGTCGATTGACACGTATCACCGAGCTGTTGGTCAGAGGGATCTTAGTATAAAACAAAGTGGTGAAGGTGTCAGCAATATCTCTTTTTGCGTCTAGTCCTAAATCGACAAGAATATGTCTGATAATGTGGTATGAGATCTGGTTGGTCGATGAGATCCCCCTCAAGATCTCGTCTGAGGCTCCCCCCGGTCACTGTTTCAGCCCTCTAGGCCAAACAGCGGGGTGGCGGCGGGACGCGCATTCCTAATCCTCCGCCATCCTCTCAGGGGCCAGCAGAATCAGCTGCATCCGAACATCTCTCTATTCTTTTTTCTCTTCTCCCCACCCCCATTCCCTTCTGTGCCTCCTCCGCTCTCATTGTCCACTGCCTCTCTTTCGCACGCTGGCTGTACATTCCTTATAGAGTACATACCCACTGTCGTTACACATAGCCCTGGGGGCGAAGCTCTGCTGCATTGACCTCCTGCCTTTCAGAAGACCCTTGTCCTTCCGAATCTCTTTTTAGAACATTGCATAGCGAAAAGCTTTGTCTTCATCACGAATATAGGCCATACACGCGTATGAAACAGCGTCTCACATCCCTCAATGCCGGATTCGAAGCGTTCCTCCAAAGGCTTCCAACAGTTGCCGGACGAAACCACTCGCAGGATGCCCAATCCGAATGATGCTGCGATCGACATTCCTTTAGAAAAAGCGCAAACTAAGACCGGAGTCCGCAGGTCGGGAACCTTCGAATGGACTCGTGATGGGCAACAAATGAACGAGAAATCCGGCTCCAAGAAGCGTCCCGTCGCTGGTCGACGGCATACAAAAGAAACGAAGGGGAAGAAGGGCGGCGATGGCGAGGAAGATACGATCACGCAAATGGGCCTCATCTACAATAAAATCTTGGACTTTTCAATCGTCATGCGATATATCCTATATGTCCTACCTCTAGCCATTTTGATCGCCATACCCATCATCATTGGAGCTACGGCCGCCCAGAATGGGCAATTGGGCGGTGTACGCATTGTATGGATATTTTCTTGGTTGGAGTGCGTTTGGTTCAGTCTATGGGTATCGAAATTGACGGCGAAGGCGCTGCCTGCGATATTTCAGTTCTTGTGCGGCATTGTCAGTTCTGGGACGAGGAAATACGCCCTGGTCATCAAAGCGCTGGAGATATATCTCTCACTCAGTGGATGGGCTTTGGCGTCATTGGCTACCTTCATTCCGGTGAGCTCTCTACACATACTCCCTAGCCATGGCTGGTTGCTGACACTTTTCAGGTGATGACTCGCAATCCGACCCAAAGGGCTCAAGAAGCTACGTGGGTGAAACACCACAACTCCACTGATCCAGCAGTCCAGCAGCACGCGAATCTGTTCAAGGACGCCACAGGGGCCAAACCATGGGAACTTATCGTGCAGCGAACACTCGGTGCCTTTTTGGTAGCGTCTTTGATCTTGCTCGCGGAGAAATTGCTTATCCAGCTCATCTCGATCAGCTACCACCGCACACAATTCAACGCCAAGATTCAAGAGTCCAAACACAAGATCTATCTTTTAAGTCTGCTCTACGATGCCTCCCGAGCGTTGTTCCCCGCGTACTGCCAGGAGTTCGCAGAGGAAGACTACATCATAAACGACTCTGTCGACCTCAGCATGCTTGAGATGAAACAGAAGAATGGACATGCTCGATCTGGGTCCGCCACTCCACTGAGACTACTTCAAAACATTGGACGTGCTGGTGACAAATTGACCTCTGCTTTCGGAAACATCGCCCATGAAGTCACTGGCAAGCAAGTCTTCAATCCCGATTCTGCTCACTCGATTGTAGTAGAGGCGCTCGAGAAGAACAAGTCATCCGAAGCCTTGGCAAAGCGCCTGTGGATGAGTTTCGTGGTTGAGGGCAAAGATGCTTTGTATCAGGAAGACATCGTCGAGGTTCTTGGCGCAGATCGTCACGCTGAAGCCGAAGAGGCCTTTGCGATCCTGGACAGAGACCTTAACGGCGATATCAGCCTGGATGAGATGATTCTGACGGTTTGCGAGTTTGGCAAAGAGCGTCACTCGATTGCCAACAGCTTGCATGATGTCGATCAGGCCATCCATGTCTTGGACAATCTACTGTGCACCATTGTGTTTATCGTGGTCATCTTCGTGTTTGGTAGGTCTCTATCGATTGGTCAGTAATTTCTCAGCTAACATGATAGCAGTGGCTTTCCTGAACAGCTCTTTTACGACGACTCTTGCAACGGCTGGTACCGCCTTGCTATCTTTGTCCTTTGTATTTGCAACCACAGCTCAGGAAGTTCTGGGCTCATGCATCTTCCTCTTCGTCAAACACCCCTACGACGTTCTAGACCGGGTAGACATCGGTGACGATCAGCTCGTCGTGAACCATATCTCCCTAATGTACACAGTGTTCAAACACGTCAATACACACAAGCTCACACAGGTGCCTCACATTGTACTGAATACTCTATGGATTCAGAATGTTTCAAGATCGGAAGCAATGCGGGAGCAGCTGCTCATATATGTCGATTTTGGGACCACGCTTGAAGACATCCAGCTGCTAAGGAACGAGATGCAAGCTTTCGTCATGGACAAAGAGAACTCGAGGGATTTCCAGTCCGATATCGAGGTTGAAATCACGGGCATTGCTGAGATGAACAAGATGGAATTGAAAGTGGAGATTAGGCATAAGTCGAATTGGTCAAACGAAACGGTGAGAGCCGCTCGCAGATCGAAGTTCATGTGTGCCCTTGTCCTTTCCCTCCGCAAGATTCCGATCAATGGACCAGGAGGTGGAGGCGCGGCTCTAGGTAGTGTCGACCAGCCAAGTTACAATGTTTCGGTCTCTGATACCACTGCGACCGCTAATCGTGATGCCTTCACAAAGTCGAAAGACGCAAAACGGCTCGTTCCTACTCAGAAACCAGATGTCCCGGACAAGAGCTCGACAAGGGGAGCGACCTCCGGAACCGATAACATTGATCCTCGCGACTCGGTAACGCCGCCACCACTCCGCTACCGCCAACCTGCAGCTTCCGAAAGTACCGCTTTAAATACGCTGAACTCGCGCCATCCAGCTGCTGACACTGCTCACAATCCAAGCGATCTAATAGAGCCAACCACGCCAAAATCCCTTACCTACTCCATCTCGGGAATAGAGACACCGCCTGACTTCGAACGAAACGCCAACATCGAAGAAGTCCGCGGTATGCTCCGTCGGAAATCAACGCGAGGCAAGCGAAGACCCTCAACCGGTTCTTCAAAATTCATCCCTGGGACAGACAGTTTTAGCAGACTCCCACCTCCACCAGCTACACCATCCATGACCACCGACTATGATCCGTACGCCTACGCCTCAGGGCAACATTCCTCAAGCAGCACCCCTAAAGACACAAGCGCCTTCCCCCAACCACCCTCCACCACCCCAAGAAAAGCCCCCCCAACATCCTCTCCCTATCAACCTCCCTCCCAATTCAAAATGTCCCAACAACGCCCCCCACCGACCTCCCAGCCCCGCCAAGCACCACCCATCGCCCCCATCCCACCCTCAAACCCCAACCCGCCTCCAAAACCCCTTGTCGCAACAGACAACCTCAGCCCCGTCAGCGACACCACCGACTCCAATCGCGCTTCCTCGCCCGTTAGAAATCCGTTTCAGATCAAGGCGTTGGGGAGCCAGGCGCATGGGGTTGGGGTCCCGGCGGCTGTTGTGCAGACGAGGAGGCCGGTTCCGGGGGGTGGGAATGCGGGTGCGCAGGGCGGGGAGAGGGCGGTGAGGCCGCCGAGGGGGGATAGTTTGAGGCAGGGTTGATTGGTGGTGGTGGGATGTTTGATGGATATTGATTGGCATGTTAATGGAGTTGGAGAAATAGAGATGTAGATATGTGGTTTGAATATAATAATTTGAGGAGCCAATCCTTTCTTCTTGAACAAGCTGTATCTGAAAATACGAAATCAGTGTTGTTTGTCTTTATAGACTACTTCCTATCCATCGGATAATTGGGATCATCTGCAACTGCAGCATCTGGCCCACAATTCAGTTCAGACTTCGCCCATCTTGGCACTATCACCGCAAGGCCGTGAGTCTCGTTCCATACGTGAGCACCCTGCAAATGTAGTGAAATCCGAGGCGCACAGTCGGTCGATTGAACGCTCATTATTCAGTACTTCAAATGCCTTCTATTCGATTGGTCTTTGGATCTTGCATCTTTGGAAGGGGTTACTGGATGCGGTCGGTCTATCGAGAATGATCATTATGCAGTTCTCAAAACGTCTTCTGTCGGACTGTTCTCTTCATCGTGTACCTTTTTGGAGGGGGTACTGGAATTCTTGGATGCGGGCGATCATGAAACGTCAGAGGGGATTGGGAGCGTGAGAAGGCGTGGAGGGACTTTTATGGGGGGTTTGTCTGACGCGGGTGGGTACTGAGGTGTGAGGGACCGGTTTGGAGAGAGTGATGTAGGATGAAGGGGCTTCTGAGGGGCTTTGATGCGTGAGGAGGTTGCAGGGGTGTCAGTATGTGAGGGGGGGGCTGGGAATAGATTTGATGATCTTCGGAGCGTACGATTTGGCCTGTGCGGGGGTTGCGAAAGATGATGGTTTAATTGTTGAGACGACAGCTCTGTAGACGTCGGCCGGGGGCAATGATTTGGTGACAACATTAGTTGTCACATATCATCAGGTTCGATGTGGGAGCACATTCTCACTGCTTTGACGTATTCCCTGGATACGGGAGTATGTTCGGTAGTGCTTTGGTGCCGAGATCTCTTGATACATCGCTTTGACATGGAGCATATGAGCGTAGAAATTGAGTAAGAGCCGTGAACAATCGAGACATTGTTGAAAAAGTGATGTTGTTTGAATAGTATTCACGACGTCGCTATTCCCGTCGTCATCGGCCCTGCTATCGATGCCAGGGGATTTCCTGCTGAGACTGGGGCGGCCTGATCTATTATCGCCTCGATCTGTCCCCATCCAACCGGATAATCTCTCACAAAAATCTGAAATGACCACGAATGATACGCAGCATTAAGGACCATGAATTCCGCCAGCCCTCTCAGCGTAGAGCAAACATCGTTGTACGTCAGTGGTCCACAGGAGAGATTGAGATTGCCGATGATGATTTGAAAGCCGCCGTTTTGAAGGGTTCTGCGCTTGGGGAAGGGTATGGCGAAGTGCTGGCAGATGGGCTGCATGTTTTCGATAATATTTAGGAGGAGGGGGGTTGGGGGGAAGAGGGGAG
>JAABUP010002151.1_pt1 | contig 39328 bp, 46 predicted proteins | sample 5559201 | NCBI WGS metagenome assembly JAABUP01 (sample SAMN10711887, study PRJNA513373) | rock metagenome | isolation source: Antarctica rocks | place: Antarctica | reverse complement strand
ACAAAGACAAAAAGACAGTGTTCTGCTTCATGAGCCCTACAAATGCACTCATTCTGTACTGAGTATGTTCAACTCTGCTATTTACTCTCAAGCTACAACCACAACAACTGTAGGTCATCAAATCAGACAGTTATTGACTTGCAACAGTATCTCAGACTTGTGTTAAAGGCCTCTGTTGCCCTGATTCATGAGGCAATGTCAAAGTCAAATGTTATGAACACTATATGGCTATTTCAAGAAGAGTCAAATACCATAGTGAGATATTCAATCTTAACACCCTCACAATATATTGTCAGCATCATCAAACTCATCAGAGTTGAGTACACACTACACAGAGTCAGACAACTGATTCAACTTGATTCAGAGTGAATGAAACGTGATCAAGAGCAGGCAAAAAAACAAATCAATCAAATTGATCAACAAAAGACAATGTCTACTTATTTACTACAGTGTGTTGAATTCAATGTCAAGCAAGCCATCTATGACCAACAGAATCAGAGAACACATCTTATGAAACTGACTCTGAACCCTGCTCAATTTGATCAAGAAATGATTAAGAAAGAAATAAGTGACAATAAGAATGATGATCTGCAGATTATCTCATCAGAAGATGAGATCAAGAAAGACAAAGATGAAGATGAAACTGCATATGAGGTTTGAATCAAGAACCATGGTTTCAGAGTGAGCCTCAAGCATGATTTATAGATTGTTTAGCACTATAATTAGTATTGTGTTGTTTTAACTGACTGTTGTTTCTTACTCTTGATCTATGATAATCCTTTAAACAGTACATGACCTAGCAGAAGAATCATTACACTTTCAACAATTTATCTTTGTGGTTGTATTGAGCAGAGGCGCAAGCCACATATGAGTTCAAAATAGAGTTTACTGACATGCAACAAGATGGCAAAGCGCACTGCTGATTCAATGAACAAAGATCATGATTCAATGAACAAAGGTCTTAGTTCACTGAATGAAGGTCTTAATTCAATGAACAAGATGCAACCTGGTCAGAATAGGGTTAATATACTATATGTTTCAATTTCATTGAGTAGTTGATGATATTAAATATATTCAAGAGGCTAACTGTCTCTGAGGAACTTGATAAATGATGTTGATGATGACTGCTTGCACGCACACACATGTGACACTAACCTCATGCAGAATCAGAGGCTAATTTTAATACAGTAAGGGTTAGCTGAGCCCGATATTTGATATGACTGCTACAACTAAAACAAAACGCAAATGAATGATGTAGCCTATCAACAACACAGTGGTTGCAGAAATCAACAATGCATTAAGATATTCATATCATATTGAGTGATCGCCCCTATGCATGTACTTGCTTGAGTGTCACAATCAAGAAAGTATTGACAGAAGAGCAGTCAAATAACAATGAAGGTTAAAGACAGCTTGAAGAAGAGGTCTAATTTGATAAACTTGATACTTACTGCACACAATACAGCTAGATACACTATGAGGGTTGATGAAGGAATACTGAAATATTGTTGATAAGCTGTTCTCTCTGAGTATAATGATTCAAAGACTGTTGCTTATGATAAATGATTGATGAGGGTTTGACATGAAGGTGCATCACAGTCAATACCTTGAAATTCATTCAGTGAACTGATCACAGTATTAGAAGTTACTTTTGACAGCATGTCAAGTCTGACACTCACTCTTTGTGAGTTTAAGACTACTGCTGAAACATTGAACCATCATCATCATCTGCTTGAAAAAATCATCAAGGCAATGACCGTTGAAAGTGAAGTCAGAATGTTGCATCAAGACCTTTCATGCTTGCATCAGCAACTTGTAATACACAATTCTTCATCATCATACTGAAATCATAGGCCAACAATAGGCTTCACACTCAGAACAACACTCACTTCTCTATACTCTTTCATCATATTTTATCTCTATGTTATTGGGTGTGGATTTGCTCTTGCACATTTTGTACAAATTTGCTGAACATGAACTTGCTTTGTGCTAAATGATGAGAATTGAATTCACACAAGTTACTCACATCATTAACGCATTAAATCAGTTTCTCAAAACAACACTTAGAATCAGCAACCATCTACCTCAGTTCTCACTTCTCTATTGTTCTACCTCACAGTTAACCGTTTCATTCAGAGCTCACATTCAAATGTCTGTTAAAAGTGCACATTCAGACTTCATACTGCAGATCACACATCACATTCAACTTTCAGGTTTGTTTCTCATGTTCAATCTCATGTTCAAATCTTGCGTTCATACCTCTGGTTTGTTTCTCACATTCAATCTTATGTTCATATCTTGTGTTCATAGCTCATGTGCATAGCTCACATTCAAAGTTTACTTTTATATCTCACAGTCATACCTCATGTACTAAGTTGAAGTCAAACTCACAACAAATTCAAAAATGTTGACAAAAAACTTCAGAAACAACACAGGTGAAGAGATTGACAAGAATGCCTACTACTTGAATAATAAAGAAGTGAAAACAGGTTGCGTCAAGTATTGTGTCATTATCATGCACACAGACAATGAAGGCAACACTTTCAGTGTTGATCAGTTTCTTGTGATTGAGACCTCATATTGCTGCATTTACATCATGTTCAAGGTGATTCAGGGATGAAAGTTCAGCCTTCAGGTTTGAGTTATCATGAAGAAAAAAGGTGCAGATGACAAGATCATCATCATTAAACTTGATTGCAATACAATTTAAGACAGAAATGTAACTGTGAAGTTGCTGTCATCAGGGCACCTTTCTTTAAGCATTCAGCACATTGCAAAGATGCAGCAGGTCAACAATGAAGGCCACATTTACTGAGTCAATGTCTCATTCAACCTCATTGAAGTACTCTCAAACTGACTGTGAGTCAACCTTGCAAGACTCATCAAACTTGACTTCACTCTTCAGAAGCTTCAGAAGATATTTATCTCATCAACTCTTGAGTTATATGTGCGCAGTTTGACAAGCATAATCGAATTTGTCAAAGAGTTTCTTAACATCATACAACAGAAGAGAGTCATTGACCTGCTCAATGCATGACACTTTGCTCATTCAGACAAACATTTTGTTCAGTTAAGTCAAACTGCATCTGCAGAAGAACGGCCTGCAATCAAGTTACCACCTCAAACATCATTTTTAACTGTAGCAGAATGGGTAATGATCATGAAATATAAAGCAATAGCTGAACAAGAAGTCACAGTCAATCAAGCCACAAATATTAAAGAATTCATCTTTGCACTACAAGCTATCATCATATTAGAAGAAGAAAAGCATTGCTACATGACTCTGATAGACAGTTTGCAGAAGATGTCACTTTGATTTGACTCAGAGAAGGCATTAAGAGTCAACTTCAATGCTGAAGTTGATGATTGTGAGAAAGACTGAAGTGAGGTTGTTGTTCAACAACTATCATTTGCATGAACTGATCAAACAATCATTGTTCTTCATAGACCCTGAGACAAGAAGAAGAACATCTACAAAGATGAATCATTGAAGACAATCTCACACAATTTCAAAACCAACAAGAAGTTTGAAGCTCAATGTCAAACAGGTGACAAGATGATAGTCAAAATCTGAGTGATCTTGCAAGAAAAGGCACTGAAGCATCAAATCAATGCACTAAGTGCTTTTCAGCAAACTCAAGACAATTTGCATCATGTGATCTGCAGTTCAAACTATACTCAGACTCAGAGTAGAGACATCTTCATCATCATTTCACTTGATGCTGTTAAGAGTTGAATTGATGCATTGAAGCTCACATCATCACAGAGAGAAGCAATGGTCTACTGTTGTGAGGTGTCATATGAAATTGACATCATACAAGGGTCATCAGAGACAGATAAAAGTCACTGATGCACAGAGATGATATGATCATTTCTTTACAGTGATGATGATGAGCTTCATCAAGTTTTAGTGATAATCTTTACAAATGTCACTGTCAATGAACTTGTTGAAAAGATTGAGACTTCAGTGCTCAAAAACCCTCAAACAGAAGAAAAGATCATCATACACTTGCATGTTATATTCTCTGAACAGAACATCATTTAAAATAAAGTTAAAGAACCTCGCAATCCGCTTTCACTCATTATAAATGAAGATGAGCTTGATGTTCTTGCAAAGTTTGATGTTGTCAGAACAATATATAAGGTTTATAAGGGCACAGATTGATTTAAATCAATTGTCATGAACAAGAAAGTGCAGCTTATTGAACATAGCTTGACAACTTGAATGCTATGGGTCGCTGACATAATACCGCACCCTGTCTCTGACTTTGATAGCTGAAAGGAATTTTGAGAATACTACAATCTATACAGTGAAGATGACATGAATGTCACACAACAGATTGAATTCAAAAAGATTCTCACTAACTTGCAAAAGCATGTTCTTCATGCAGCCTCTGTTGTAGTGTGCATCATTAACAACACAGACACAGTTAAACTCTTCACAGTTTTCAGACTGACAGTTATCTTCATGAATGAAGCAACAAAGATCATCAAGTCAGATGTGATTATCACCTTGATGCACTATGCATCTGCTTCAGTTGTCATGATTGAAGATCACAAGCAATTAAAGCCAATAGTATTAAGCTGTGAAGACTCAAGTGAGCAGTTTGCCGCTCAAATGATCATGTCATTCTTCACATAACTTGTTTGATTAAGTCATTCATCAATTATGTTCATTGAGCAGCACCAGATGAGCCCTGAGATCTTCAAGATTGGCTCAATCATCTTCTATAATGATCAACTGATCAACATCATCATCACACAGCTAGCCTTTCATTCACTGAGTCTGAAGATGAAGAACTTTATGAAAGAAGCATATCAAGTAGAAAACCTTGTGCTGATGATAGATGTCAAAGACACAACAGAGCAGATAGAAAACTCATAATGCAATCTAGTCAATGCTACAGTATGCATGAATATGGTGAAAACCCTCTTAAAGACATTTGAATCAAAGCATCTTGCAATCATTTCACTTTACTGAGCACAGCAGAAAGTTTACTATTGTGCACTATATCAACTGCAGTCTAAGCTTAAGAAGAAGGACCTGTGGGCAATTCAGAACAAGACCATTGACTCATTTCAAAGAAATGAGGCCGATATCATAATCCTGAATCTAGTCGTCACTAAGAAGTTAGACTTCACACAAGAAATGAATTGACTCAACATTGCACTCACACAAGCATGAGACAGCTTGATGATGATCACAGATGTAAGCGTTAACAAGAGTCAAAACAACAAGAAATTTGTGCATTGATTGAGAAAGCTCATCAGTCTCTTTAAGCAGTCAAGATTGATTTAACAGGTTAAGAACATGCTGAAGAACTCAAACATTTCAAAATTCATTGATATAAAGCTGAAAGATGTACAAGAAGATGTGTCAGTCACTGAAACAGAGCAGATATTGACACTGAATCTAACTTTAGCAACAGCTGAAGGTGTGATCATGCAGTCAGATACTCTTGTTATCAATGAAGGTATAACTATGCAGTCAAATGCTTCTGTTGTCAATTGAAGTGCAATTGTCGAGTTAAATGCTTCAAACATCAACTGAGGTGCAAATGTCAAGCCAAATGCTTCAATCAACTGATAAGCAGCTGTGTTGCTGAATGCTTCTGATGTTGACTGAAATGCAACAATTCAATCAAATACTCATGTTAGTGAAGGTAAAGCGAAATCAGCCTGAGTAAGAAACACTGACAATTAGGAGATCAAGATGATCTTGATCATGCTTCACAATTTCTGCAAGAGGATGAGAGCATATACAGTACGTTTGTGTTGAATATGTGTCACTATTAGTCAACTAGATTGCACACTACTGAATCAAACCAGCTCACTATGACATTTACTGAACATGTGTCAGGTTCAATGAACACATTGTACTACAGCACAGATGTTATTTGAACATTGTGCTGTGTTACTTTAAGCAAATGCGTCTTTGATCAAGAATTCACTCATCAAAATATATGTGTCAAATTCAATAACATTTCAGCTGGGTATTCACCTGAATCTCTCTTCTAATCTTTTACTTTTGAATGTGATTTAAATACACATTCTGATATGTGTTTGCCTCACCTACAACCTTTTTCTATGAACTTGTGTCACTTTGATTTCAGACAGCATTTTTAACTTTGATCTTCTCATCATCATTATGTCAGTTAAGAAGAATATCAGACTCAAGCATATCAACAATTTGACAGATAAGAATGATCTGAAATATGTAAATCTTGCACAGTTCAGAAAGACTATCAATATAGATGATGAAGACATAGTCAAAGCGAACACTATCATCAGCAAATGACTTAAAGAGCATGCATCAAATTTAAGAGTCTTAACAACAAATGCAAGTTGTGAAGCAGTGCAATCATTGATTCAGAAACTCTACACTCACTTTACATCTTACTTTGAAGACAAACCTCTCATGTTCATCAACTAAAGCCTGTTCATTCTAGTATGATGCAAGCTATATAATTAGAGACGTAAGATGAGATGTGACAATTCTGAAGACAGAGAAGCTACACCTAGAAACACAGTATCTCTGAGCTTAACAAACACCTCAGAGTGAGTGAAAACAGGTGTTCACATCACAACATCAACACTCATTCAAACTCAAGACATAACAATCATCACTGATGCTAAAACTTATGAAATACAAATGAAACGCATTCTACCATCTAAAGACATTCAGAGTATTAGCTCAGTCACTGTCATTGATGTCACATCTCTCAATTCATCTTCTGCTCAGAAGGTGGACATATGCAGTTAAGTGTCATTTAATATATGAGTGAATATACTTAAAGAAGACATTCAGTACACCTATCTTGACACCATCAATTACAGCTTTGATGACATTACAACAAATATAATCAAAGATAGAAAGTTCTGTACAGTCATTCTTGATGTCAGAATGAGAAGACTGCCATACACAGAGTTTGAAGTTGTCTCTGAAGTGAAAGACTGTAAGCTGAACTGTTTGTTGAACTCAAGTGTTCATCTGAATAACTCTCTACTAGCATTGTGACCATTATTATTGCTCAAACATACCGTGAAATCAAGTCAGACTGAGAATACTGAGAACATCATCATTCTCAAAGAACAAGAACATTCATTTAATCAGCTCAACAAATGTCACAAGATTGATGAACAAGACTTAAAGACAACAGATTCACACATGAGAGACATTCATTATGATACATCAGATGAGCAAGCTTCAGAACAATCTCTGAGAGACATATCTATGAGTTTGAACAGAGACATCACTGAACCTTTCATGAGTGACACATTGTTGAGAATGAAACAAGATGAGAGACAATCTGATAGATCTGACAACACATTATCAACAAGAACCCTGAGTGACCACACAAAGATAACTACAGTCAGCAAAGCTCTGAAAGAAGACCTTGCTGCTGACAAGGTGAAGTCACAAACGGCAGACCCTGCAAAGATAACTATGATTGACAATGCTTCAAAGAAAGACCTTGATATCAACACAGTGAAGTCACAAACAGCAGATTCCGCAAAGATAACTATGATTGACAATGCTTCAAAAAAAGACCTTGCTGCTGACAAGACAAAGTCATGAACAGCAAACCACACAAAGTTTACTTCAATCAACAAAGCTTTAGAGGAAGACCTTAATATCAATTCAGCAAAGTCACAAACAGCAACAAACTCAACAACTTCAGATGAGGCACACAGCATCTGTTACTCAAAGTTACAATCAACAGCAACACCTGTGCAATCAAAACCAACTCAGACTAGCTCTGAACTGAAGCTAATCTTTCATAAAGACACTGTAGAGAAACTTCAAGACATCAAAGACATAGAAACATCTCAAACATCTATGGCTGAAGAGTATGTTTAGTTCAATGTGATGAAGTTGAATATTGACTAACTTAATCTTTCAGGCTCATGACAAGTGTGAGGCTGACAGCTACTGAACATCTTCATGAGTCAGGGTGCTGAGACAGATGTGCACAACTATTTTTTCACAACTCAGACAACATTGGTTTTGACAAAAGAATACACATTTCAGGCCTTCTCACGCCCTTGTACCTATATCAGGCCTTTGAAGTCTTCATGATGTTTGAGATGAAGTTGTTTCAAGGTGAAGGCTATAATGCAGACAACATGAGATTAGAAAAGATACACTGCACATCAAACTCACAAATCTTTTGAGCATAATACTGAATCTGATGATAGACTATTGAAATGTTGAGAGTTATTTACCTAAACTGAATACTGAAGAAAGCTCATGCCGAAGTCATTGCAGCTCACAGAAAAAGACATCATTGAGAGCATCTGTCTTGAGGAACTTCAAGCAATCCTCAGTCATCAAACAATGTATGTTCATTTGACAGAAAGTGAGACATCAAATGTCTCTGTAATGATGATGAATCAGCAGCTCTTTTAAAACTCAAGAGTGACTTTAATCTGATTGTAGCCTCAGCAGATCTTATTTTGAATTGATTACAAAAGGCTACAAATCATCTGAATTCAGAAGATAAGTTCACTAAATGAGAAATACATCACACCTATAAGAACTGCAAAATGAACCAACTTGTGAAGAAGCTGTCTCATAACAATCAAAGCCTTCTTGAACACATATCTGATGAAGAAGACAATCTTCAACATCAGTTTGAACAGTCATGAACCATAGTCATCATCACAAAACAATTCTACAGAGATCATATCACAGAGGTTATGCAAGACATTGTCTACTCACTCAAGTCACTCAAGAAGCAAAAAGTTTCTTTGTCTGTGATCATCTATTAAAATATAGCTTGAGGTAGAGTAGTGACAAATGAGGTGCATACTGAAGTGAGCATGAATGTGATGACAATTCATATGTTCAAAATCTTCAGCTCAGAGATGAGAAAATGATTTCTCACAGACACATCATTTGAATCTTTCTCTGCGCAAATGCAAGTGTGAATAAGCTTCATTGAGACATTCTACTGAATCAACCCTACTCACAGCTCATGATCAAAGAAGCACATGCATCAGAGAAGACTTAAGAATTGCACTGTGTCAATGCTTTGTGATATGAGAAAGACACACAAACACATTGTTGACAAAAAGGAGTCAAACATATGTGTCAAAAAAAAATACATAAAGACTTTGACGCAGGTGCTAAAAACACTGTGGCTCAAGTGCAATGCAACTCAGTTCACTTTCTACAGTCATTCTCTGACTGATGTACCACTCAACATGCATCAGAACATTGACTGTTCATTATTGAATAGATTTGTTGATCTTGTAAATGCATTAATTATAATCATCTCAAGCAACTTGAAGAATGAGCTGCAAGACAAGCTGCAGACCTGACAGAATAACAACTGTCTGAGAGTCAAACCAACACTGAATTTAAACAACTGATTGCAGAGAGTGCAAAGACTGCAAGTTCTGAGCATGTTCTCAATGTTAAAGATACTCAAAGATACAAAGAACCTGACATTATTGAGGATAGAAGATTGCCAAAAAGATTGAATTCACAATCAGCTGAGTCATCTTTACAATTTTGTGTCTTATGATTCATCATACAAGGTTCATGTTGCTGAGATCTGCTCAAACTGCAACTTCATCAAGATTGCCGCAATCAACAATCTTCTTCAAGTCAAATGAGATTCAGGCAAGAAGACAGTCTTTTGCACAATGAGGCTGACAGTTGCTCTTATTGTATACTGAGTAAGTCACTACATAAGGTCTTTAATTCATTGAAGACAACATCAAGAGCGAATTATAGTCTTCAAACCACACTGACTTCTATAAAGTACCTATGTCTAGTCATCAAAGCTTCAGTGACCCTCATTCACACTGAACTGATCAAATTCACTGCAATAAAGATCATTTGATTGTTTCAGAAAGAGCCAGTTGTCATTGCACAAAATGTGAACATATCACCTTCTTAATACATTGTCAGCACAATCAAACTCATTGAAGTAGACTATACATTACACAGAGCAAAGAGGTTGATGATTGTTGATTTTGAGTGAATGAATTGCAATTATGAGCAGGTCAAAAAGCAGATAAACTGTATCAGTCAAAAAAAACAGACATTCACTTACACTCTACAATATGTTGAGTCTGAAGTGAAGAAGATCATCTATGATTGACAAAATTGAAGAACGCACCTTGTGTAACAAGTGTTGAATTTAAGCAACTTTGTGCAAGACATTTATACAAGAGAGGTGAGTGATGACACTGATGATGATTTGAAGCCTATCAATGTCAATGATATGCTAGATGAACCTGTCACAGTATAGAGCAGCAGCAGCATGTATGAGACTTGAGACAATAGTAAAGTGTCACAAATATAGTTTAGTTTAACTTAATTGCTGTCACATAAGTATTTCACTCAGTGATGTTGATGTGTATGTGTGTGAACCTCATCTTGAGAGCAAGCAGATGATACTCAGACAGCAACTTAACATGTTCACTGAACTCATTCATCATCAAGTCAATTTGAATGTTCAGTGAACATCATAACTCACTTTTCAATGTTCATTGAACATCTTCACAGATGTTGATTCAGATGTTCAATGAACATTTGATTCAACATCAGTGAAGATATACTATGAACTGTCAAAAAGGTTGCACTTAAAGCGCTTCAAGCACTTTGAGTCAAACTGTTGTGCTTAAAGCGGGCTCTGAGCAGGGTTTTAACGCTCTGAGTCAAAATGTCTTCACTTATGTTTGAGAGCAGTCTCTCAACTTGCTGATGTGCATTAATGCAAGATAACATTTCTTTAAAAGTAAATTTCTTTCTTGCTCTGTTCATTGTAAGTTAACATCTATGTCTTTTAGCATTAATGTTGAGCCTTCAGTCTTCTGTTGTTTCATTAAAGATTGCACATTGAAAGTATCAGAATTTTATAATGAATCAGCATCACTATGTGTATTACTGTCACTTTATGATTGCTGACTCTGCATTTGTTTAGTGATATGTAATGAATCATCAATTATAGTGAATAAAGAGATTAAAATTGTAAGCTCTCAGATCTAATTGAGATGAGAAGAATACTGAAATAGATATATGACAATGTGAAACACAACACTGTGCAGACTATTTAATGATATAATAACAGTAATGATTCTTATTGATTATAAAACTAATCTTTAAGAAATTAAGTGAACAAAGCATCAGTGCCTCATATATATGTGCACTCACTTAGTGACGCTTAGTCACTTCTGTCAAGACTGCTTTGTAGACATGTTCTAGTTCTGACTTTAACAATAAGTAATGTTTAAGTGTCTTAGTTCTTTAATACACACTGTATAAGAAGATATACTTCTTAATGTCTTTCAGTATATTTTATTAATAATATTTGTATGACATTAATTTTAGTGTTCACTGTAAGCTCTCAGACCTAATCAGAACAAGAAGAATACTGAGATAAATATGTAACAATGTGAAACATAACACTGTGCAGACTATTTAATGACAGAATGATGATATGAATTTCTATTGATGATAAGACTAATCTTTAAGAAATTAAGTGAGTAAAGTGTCAGTGTCTCATATATATATATGCTCACTTAAGAACACTTAGTCACTTGTGTTAAGACTGCTTTATAGACATGCTTTAGTTCTGACTTTAACAATTAAGCTGAAGCTGACTTACTTTAGTGCATTAATAATTATCTTCTTATCATTAAAGTATTTAAAGTATTACATTTTAAAAGTGTAAAGTTCTTTATAAAGCAAGAATTTAACTAAGTAAATAAGAAGATTTTAATGCTATTGTTTAACTAGTATTCTTAAGTGATAATAGAAGTTGAACATGATGAATTTTATATGAGAATTCATTCTACTATATAGGTGTCTGCACATCATGCTTAATGAGCTCAGTTTCATGCTCTCATCTGATAGAGCACTCATTGCTCTATCAGCTCAATATTTCATAATTGTGCTGCTTGTACTCATACCCTGATGTATGCTTCTCTTGCGTACCTTTGGTGCGGCCTAGCTGCCCCAAACCGGTATGGTCATAACAATAATGTTGTTGTTGATCTGTATGACAGGTTTACATCTGGTTTTGATCTCGCAAAAATAAAGTAAATGTTTGAATGTTGATTCAGTCCCCCGTAACAACCTAAGAAATGGTTAGCGTGGGCTTGGTTGAGCCTCAAGCACGCATTGCAATGTGGGGCCAGATTTTGTACACGAGACCCCTCCGAGCCACGTACGAAGAGCACACAGAGGCACTACTGGTTTTTGGTTTGAGCTTGTGGTAGTCCATGATAGCTTTCAAGTTGGTGTGGTAGGGAAGCGGTCAGCGTCAGTCGAGAAGCCCGCAATGGCCGCAACAACCACACAGTCCCTGAGCGCACTTCTACGTCGAACCACCATTGAGGATCATGAGGAGGTGCTCAAAGCTTGCAACAGTGCTCTCAAGAAGTCCAAGACGGACCTAGAAGCTCAACATGTTAAGGTTGTTGCGCTACTGAAGCTGGACCGGTATGACGATGCGCTGCGGGTCATCGAGGCTGGTGGAGATAAGTTGAAGGAGCGAATACCGCTGGAACAAGCCTATGCACAGTACAAACTGGGCAACTATGTAGAAGCGGCGAAGATTGCAAATGTTGCAGGTGGAGAAAGAGGCATCAAGCATGTCGAGGCACAGACTGTACGTGGCTACATGCCCGAGTGATCGGGGTTGCCACTGACAGGCGCCTACCCTAGAGCTATCGATTGGAAAACTTCTCGCAAGCAGCAGATCTGTACAAGGAACTATCCGGGAGCACAGCACCTATCGAGAACGAAGAGAATGACCTGAGAATCAATGGCAGTGCCCTTGTCGCTCAACTCGAATGGAGCGGGCAAGGTCACCTCGCTCAGAAGAAAAAGCCGAGCAGGGAGGATATGGAGGCTTTTGAGACAGCCTACAATGCTGCTTGTGGAAGCATTGCAAGAGGGGAACTGGGCCAGGGAGAAGTACTGCTAAAGAGGGCAAAGGGTACGTTTCGCTATGGGATCAGCTTAGAGTGAGGGCTAACGGTTGCTACAGATCTGTGTAGTGCTTTGGAGGATCTCTCAGAGGCTGAGAAGATCGCGGAGCTGTTACCGATTAGTGTTCAACAGCTCTTCGTCTTTTGTCAACTTGGTAAGCTCGAGGAAGCCGAGAGACTGGCTGCAGAGATCACAATATCGGAGTAGGTCTAGACTAGTCGTACTGATATTGATTGTTGACATGCTTTAGCATCCCAGATCTCTCAACGAAGACCATCGCACAAATCAACGCCCTCGTACACTCTCCGCAATCATCAAACCCATACCTGTCTTTCCGACTATATCATTCAACTCCTGATCTACCAATGACTGATAAGCTGTTCGACTTCCAAGAAAACATCAGACGGCGCGATCAGTATACCACTGATCTATTGGCGTTGAAGTATGAAGGCGTTAAAGCGTCGACTTCTAAGTTCCTCCACCAACAACAGTTGCCGACTACTTCTGCTATATCGAATACTATTTCAGTCCTACATGCCGCAGCGCATGCTAAAAATCAGCAAGGGAAACTCGGTGTCAAGCTGATCAGAGGCATTGCGATGTGCCCCTCACACTGTCAAAGACGCACGCTCCCACCGCATACAGCTCAGATACTGCCCTTGCTAGAGAAGAGACCGTATGATGTTGGACTACTGCTTACGATAATCCAATTATATATGTTAACGGACAATCACGCTTCAGCAATCCATGTGCTTGAAGCTTTCTTGAAGCGTTTGGATGAGTCAACAGCAGCTACGGACCGTGATGTTCGCTTCGCACCAGGACTCCTCGCGGTGCTGGTCTCACTTTACACCTTGCAAGGGCGCAAAGCACACACTAAGAGTGAGCTAGCAAAGGCAGCTTCATATTGGCGGCACAAGTCAAGACCGTCAATGTCGCTGCTGCGCGCAGCTGGAGCTTTACTCCTTGAAAGCCCTAGCCCTGGAGACCTTACAGAAGCGGGCGAGATATTTGACAGCCTCCACGAGCAGGAACCTCAAGATCGCTTCGTCACCGCCGGCTTTGTCGCCTCTCATGCGACTACATCACTCAGTCAAGTGCAGTCAGAAGTCGACAAGCTCACTGTAACTAATCGTCTTATCTCTGGTATCGATGCTGCCGCTCTTGAAGAAGCTGGTGTCCCTCACGCACCGAGCACACCACAAGCTGAAACGAAGCGAAAACGAGCCGCGGAAGATGCTGCAAAGCCAGTGAAGAAGCGTGTCCGCAAGTCGCGTCTGCCGAATAATTACGATCCCAGCAAGCCACCAGACCCAGAGCGTTGGTTGCCACTGCGGGATAGATCGACCTACAGGCCGGAAGGCAAGAAAGGCAGACAGAAAGCGGCCGAATTGACGCAAGGTGGCATCAGTGAGAAGGGTGATGAGGCACTAAACTCGAGTAGTGCATCAGGGGTAACGAAGGTCGAAAAGGCTGGTGTTGGCGGTGGTCCAGGAAAGGCAAAGAAGAAGAAGGGGAAGAAATAGCAGAAGTGAAGTTCCTCAAGGCACATCGTTCACATATTCCAAATAACTCGAACGCAATACAACGGGCTTCACTACTGGTTTATACTGGACTGTGAAATCTACATCCCACCCAATCCTCCAAAAAAACGCCCTGGTATTTCTGAAATACTTGCCTACGTCGTGAAAAGTGTGTCCTCCTGGCAAGACGTCAGTACTAAGGCTCTGAGTATAGCCGAGGAGACTTCATTGTTACCTCTCTCAGGTACTCTCCAATATCTGCTTGCCTGAACGTAGTAATCCCGGTGGGTTCTAACCTTCTTCCCTCAGCCGTGGACCTGGCCGTGACACCAAAGCCCTGCTTGATGTCAGCAGGACTATTGGTGCGATTCTTTGCAGACACCCTAAAGCCTACCAAAGGCGTATCATTCATCGACAACACCACTACCCCCTGATGTTCCGGACAATCCTCACTCCACCTGCCCACGTGCGCCTTTACCACATTCCCACCGTACAAAAACGGCATCTCTCCATTCGGCTTCACCCACACGTTGTACCGCGCGTGAGGCGCAATGATATCCAGAGCCGTGATGTGTAGTCTGAATTTTCCGGTCTTCGTGAACTTGCCAAGGCAGGTTCCGAGAGAGAGCAAGTTCGGGCGGGCAATGCTGGTTGCGAGGTTGGCCAGGGAGAGGCGCACGTAGTAGACGCGGGAGGCGTGCAGGCGGAAGACGTGACGGTCGTCGGAGGTGGGGTTGGTATCAGTGGAAGAAGAGGACGGAGGGGCGATGAGGTGCGTTAGTGAGCGGCCGGTGTAATTGGCGAGTTTGGAGAAGAGAGTTTGAGTCTCTGTTTCGGTGAGGGCGCGCATGCTTGGAACACCTCCGTACAATTCAGATGAGCATAAAGTCGTGAGTGAAACAATGCCATTGCGCATAGGGCTGAATGAAATCTACGGTTCTTAGCGCGAAATCTTGGCGTGGGGTTCGTCAAAAATTTCAGGAACTTCATACCGCAACTCTCAGATCCCAGCACCTTGCGAAAGTGACCGTCGACTGCACCCTTATCATTATGGCAAGAGCACCGCCACCAAAACGGAGGCGATTGAGCCCGAAGACAGACCCCACGGACGAAGACACTTCTCCATCCACCCTAGGTGGTGAATCCGATGCGGCTGGTGGGGATGACTTCTATAGCAGAGCAGCACGATGGAATCTGGAGCAGGGCTATGAGCAACGCCCTAGAAAGTCTAAGGATCGCGAGAAGGGGAACACACGATTGCCGATCAAGACAGCGGATGGCAGGATAGAGCAATTGGAGGTGCCCGAAATGGTTGGTGAAGATGGAGACAGCTGGTTGGAATCTGGTGACGATGAAAGCCAAGATGAGGACGTATCGATCCAGCAAGTTGAGGAAGCGCCGAAGGTATCACAACGCCAACAGATCCTGGAAGCGAAGGAAGAGCTGGCAAGGATTGCAAGTCTCATCAACGAGGACCCCGAAGAGCATGCAGGATCGTTTCGTACACTTGCAAATATTGCATCATCAAAGAACGATACTATAAAGAAACTTGCTTTGGCAACACAGCTAGCGGTATACAAGGACGTGATTCCGGGATATCGGATAAGACCTATGGCAGAGGTTGATATGACAGAGAAGGTGTCGAAGGAAGTCAGGCGGCTTCGAGCTTTTGAGCAAGCACTTGTGGGTTCTTATCAAGGCTACATCAAACACCTTGCTATGTTGGCAAAGCCTAGCAGAGGAGACAGTTCTGAGGCTTCGACCAGCCTGGCCACTCTCGCGATATCCTGCGCTTGTGCTTTGCTTTCATCCGTGCCTCACTTCAATTTTCGAGGAGAGCTTCTCAAGATATTGGTGAACAGGCTAAGCAACGTGAGGATCGATGACGGTTTTGTCAAATGTCGTGAGACATTAGAGACACTGTTTAGCAACGATGATGATGGGACGCCGTCGCTCGATGCTGTGGCTCTACTAACCCGGATGATGAAAGCACGGAATTGGCGTTTCGATGAGACTATATTGAACACGTTCCTACATCTTCGACTACTGTCTGAGTTTTCGTCGAAAGCCTCACAAAACCATATCGACAAACCAACACACCAGGATGGGGTACGTGGGAAAAAGCTGAAGGAGAAGAGAGAGTTTCGGACTAAGAAGCAGCGGAAAATTGAAAAAGAGCGTAAAGGCATAGAGAAGGAATTCAAAGAGGCCGATGCCGTAGTCAGTCATGAAGCGCGGGACCGCATGCAAGCAGAAACGTTGAAACTTGTTTTCGTCACATACTTTCGCATTCTAAAAGCTCGAATACCACACCTAATGGGCGCTGTACTGGAGGGTTTGGCCAAGTACGCTCATCTCATCAACCAGGATTTCTTTGGCGACCTCCTCGAAGCGCTGAAAGACCTGATCGCGCATGCCGAAGCCTTAGCCAACGATGAAGAAAAAGAAGAGACAACGAGCGCTCGTAATCCAAGCCGCGAGTCGTTACTTTGCATCATCACAGCTTTCGCTCTTCTGGAAGGCCAAGATGCGCACAAAGCAGCTGCAACGCTTAGTCTGGACATCAATTTTTTCGTCACCCATCTTTACCGCACACTATACCCTTTGGCTCTGACTCCGGACCTCGAACTGAGCGCGAAGTCTCTACATCTCCCCGATCCCGGTTCACCAAATACACAAACATTGACAGCGAGCAACAAGATCAATATCCAAACCACCATTGTACTCCTACTCCGTTCTCTCTCCTCGGTGCTTCTTCCCCCAATGGCCGTCCGCGCCGTCCCGCCTCCGCGAGTTGCTGTTTTTTCCAAGCAGCTTCTTACTTCCTCCCTTCATTTGCCTGAGAAATCGTGCCTAGCTATGCTTGGCCTTATGAACAGAGTCACCAAGACACACGGGCAAAAGATCGCCGGGATGTGGAACACGGAGGAGAGGAGGGGAGACGGGGTGTTTGATCCACTCAGGAAAGAAGTGGAGGGAAGTAATCCATTTGCGTGCACTGTTTGGGAGGGGGAGATCTTGCAGAGTCATTATTGTCCTGGTGTAAGGGAGGCAATCAAGGGCCTAGAAAGGAATATTATGGATGTGCGCTAGGAACATCTAGGCTTTTGAAAGATCCGATATCTCGCCGCAGTTGACTTGACCAACTTACGTCGAGTGCGATATTGATGACTTCAATCACAATATACCGCGTCTCGGCCCTACAACGGCGGATTCAAACCCGAGGTCGAAGGTCGGATGGGCCTGTGGGGATGGAGCAGTGCCTTTTGGGGGGGGCGTTAATTGTCGAAGACGGGAGTAGCGTTGAAAAGCAATCAACTTTTTTCCGAATAACAGTAAGAATGGCAGAGTCAAAATTCGGAAATCTTGCTCTGCAGCATCCTTGAAGAAGGAAGAGGACGGTTTGACCTCACACTTGTACACATCTGGACCGCTGCTATATCTACCGCCTTGGATCACCTTGTCTCCATATTTAGTCCAGCAACCTGATGGGTCTCAAGGCAACCGTCTGCCCGTGACTGAGTCACTCAAGCCCAACCGACGCGCAGTGACTGTGCGACTGTGTCACCTGCTGCAAGCAAGCTACGAAACCATAACCCAGTGATCTCTGGAGGGATGAATTGTATGAAGCGTTTTGGGAACAAACACCGTCCGAAAATTCGTATATGAGGGCTCCGTGGGCCTACATCAACATTGCGGAAATGTGCATTCTGCTACGCAACAGACATGTCGTTCTCTACTACCTCGCAGCCAGTCACGCAGGGTCCACCCGCCGCCTTAGACTTATCCATATCCCCAGACTTGCTAGCAGCTCTTCCTCCGCATCTCCGAGGATTTGTTCCAGTCACTCAAGCGTTCCTCGGCACGGCTATAAGGTTTGCAGCAGAGGTTGAGCAAGAGTGGGCTCCCGAGTTCCGTCAGCGTCTAGACCGAGGGCGAGTCGAGCATCGGCGCTCAGCGTGGATGGCCAAATACGGAGAACTAGTAGTAGAGATGCTCAGGATCGACGGCTCTTTTGCACGGGCTAGCACATGGACAAGAGAATCAGGATGGGATCTTGCAAATTGGCAAGCCAATACTAGATTCGACGAGTGGGCTACTAGAGCCTACGACAAACTGGAGGCGTACACCGACCGCATCGAAAAGAAGATCTCCGCCATCGACGGTTAGAAAGAAAGGGAATAGGGGTGGATCAAGCTGTAGCACATCCCGGTTTTCTAAGCAGTGGGGTTTCTCATAAGCATTTGGCAAGTGATCTGGGAAACCGCTGGGTTTGCCAGAGTGCATGCTTTCTTCTCTTAGCTTATCACTGTGTTACCTGCTCTGTACTCTTCCCACCACACATGGCCTGTTCCACGCTGAACATGGAAGAGCAAATCAAGGGAAAGGTTCGGGCTGATGCACAATACCTTCTGATAGATACAGTGACCAAGTACTTTTCTGCCCTACCGCCACTTCTCCATGGATCAGTCTCGTATGTAATAACAATGATGAACATTGGGACTGGCACGATCACAGCATATGTGCCCCGTCTGAGCGGAAGGTTGAAGAAGACCTTGTAAAGTAATTCGAACATAGTTCATCTACAGAGCCAATGATCGGTACCAGGGATCGGTATCAGGGAGTCCTCCAGCTGTTAACAGCACGACACTCGCGCTCCAGAACGCAAATCATCTGGTGGAGGACCACTGACCCCAACAGTGCAGGCTAGAAGGATCTGAGGATAGTATTTGCGCGGCTGTCCCTGCGTAAGCCGTCACAACCCACATTCCCGGTTGATTAGGGTTCGCCTTCATAATCTATGTGAAATATCTTGAATTCCCGCCAAATTAAGAATGAAAATTGTGATTTGGACGCTCAGCAGAAAAGAAGATTATCCCAAGTCAAACAGTGTAATCAGGTCTTTAACATGACCTGCGCTGTTGGGTCCAAAATTTTAGATTGCCAGTCGATGTTGCAAGGAAAAGAAACGTCTTCATAGTAAGTTAGCAATATATCTTATATTCCTAGAATATAGAGCTACTTTGTAGAACAATGGTGTTGTTGGAGATCAACGTTCCCGGCTAAGCTACTTCAAGTCTTAGCCCCGCTAGGGAACAACGCCAGCTCCGTCGCGTCACCCTGGACATCATCGCGAAAGACATCCCACATCGACGACATTTGCAAACGTGCGCCCTGTCGTCTGGCACTTCATTGGTCTTTACAAGAAGGCGAGGAGCCTCTCGAGAGTTTGGAGACATTATGCCGCGACCAAAGCGTACAAAACTCGCACCCTCCGCTCCAGTCTCACGCGTCGCAAAGGCTGCTCCGATTCCCGACCTCCCACAACAGCATCGCAAAATCTCAAACCAACCTTCTGGACGCCTCGGAGTTGGCAGCGATGATAGCGAAGGTATTGTCACAACTAGCAACAAGCTGAGGAACCGCAAAGGCGTGGAGAAGCGGGAAGTCTTCATGAGCGGAGGACTAGGCGTTGGTGACACCCAGGATGCGCATCGTAAGCCTGGCGCTACACGACGGAAACCTGCATTGGTGAACACAGCGAGAACAGAAGATCATGCGAAGGCGATAGAGGGACTGAAGAGGAGGAGAGATGCGGCGTTAGCGGCACAAAAGGCAGAGGTGCAGGTGCCGTCTTCAAATCCCGTATCGGCTATGGAGGACCAACGGCCACCCACAAGAGGGAAGGGCGCAGAAGTGACAAGAACGGTGGAGAGAATACTACCAGGAAGTGGGTTGAGGGCGCACGGGACACCAGCAATGGAGACCTCCGTCTTAGCACTTGCCAACTTCAAGCGGAGGCCTAGGCAGCCGAGTATACTGCAGATGGTTCAGCAGAACGCTGACATTGATGATAATGGTGACGACATTGAGGACTTCCAACCAGATGATGAATCAACACCTTTCATTGTGTCAAAATTCCAGATCCAAGCCGTTCCCTCACCTACGCTATCATCATCCTCTTCTCAAACTCTACCAGGATTTGGCTCGAGAAAACGCAAATTGACGCCGCTAGAGGTTCAAGTGCCTCGCTCCTCACCGCCCGAAGTAAGATCTTCGCCTTCCGCAGAGCGTGAAAATGACGAAGATCGCGCTTCATCCAGTGTCCACAACGGCAACGAAGAGGCCGAGGCGCAGCAAGTTCAACCACGCGATGTACGCGAATCTACACCTCAGATCTGGAGCGACACTATGGCACCACCTCAGAGCAGTAGTCCCTCACAACAGAGTCCACATGTTATACGCAGTCTGCAGCAGGCTAAGTCCACGGCGCCTCCTGTTACTGCCAAGGCAAAGCGCAAGCAGCCGGCAAGAAAGCATAACGAGGCATCCAATGAAGAACCCTCGAAGACAGTAGTTACTACTCGCACTCGCGCGACTAAATCCAACAAGACCCGGCAGTCGCTCTCCACCGCCGTCCTGCAGAGCATGCTCCCACGTCGGCGCCGTAAAGGACCGCGAGATGACTTCGACATTCCAAGCAGTGATGCAGAAGTGGACATCACTGGGCTTGCCGACGATGACGACGAGCTTGCACAGCTGCCTCCCAAAAGACTGGGTGTGAGGAAAAGCCACGCAAATGCAACGACGAAAATCTCACCGAGGAAAAGAGTCCCTGCTGCAAAGAAGGGGTCAGCCGCAACTGCAGCGAAGACGCCTGCCAGTAAAGCCGGACCTAGGACGTATACTCGCCGAGTCTCTGACAAGGAGAACAATCCCGAGATAACATCGCTTGCTACTGGAGAAGAAGAGGATAATTCCCGTCCGCTGGATGTTAGCGACGACAGCACATCAACGAGTCCAGGAAAGGACGGAAATGGGAGGAAGGAGCTCAAAAGGGCTGCGCAGAAGTTCAGAGAGGTTGATAAGTGGGCATTGGAGTTCGAGGAGATCACTGCTAGTAGCAGCAGTCCATGGGATGCTCGATGACGAGCTGTAAGAACGAAGCTGGGAAACGTGGAGGGTTATTGCTGCTAGGGTTTGCAATTGTCATTCTAATCTTGCGTAGAGATCAAATCGAGCGGCGCTGGGTCGGTTGGGCTATGGCTTTGTGCTTCAGCGGCAGGGTTCTCGTATCAAGCTTATAGCAAGCTGGATTCAACCTTTTCCACTACTTGCGGATAGAGCTGATGAGCTACGGATATCTATCAATGATCTATGAGCTTCAATCACGGCTTTACGATGTACGGCTGCGTTCACATGCACGTCGGACAACTACTTCCTTGCTGATAGCTTAGCACAAAGAACTATTCAGGGAACCAATCTCAATCTCAAAGCATCTTCGGAATGACTAAAACAGATATCACCGGCACAGCGAACCAAACCTCCATCATACAACAACCCCAACCACCCACCCTCCGCACAATCCCCGCTCCTACTTGCACAAGTCCCCCTCCACCCTGCCCTTAAGACAAACATGGATCATTCACTCCCATCATCTCCAAACCCCGCCTCTTCCCAATCTCCGGCATGAAGATCTTAGTGATCTCGACGCCCGCCTTTCGGCCTTGTCTTAGCAGGTAATTCTCATAATGTAATCGACATTGAACCTGTGTCTGCGGTGGGGGTGGGGCGGCCACGAAGTTTAAGTGCCAGCATGTGGTATGGTGCCGGGAATTTCTTGGGTGGGGTGATTAGCTGGGCGAAGTGTAGGAAGTGCTGCTCGTGGGCGAGGTTTGTTTTACTGGGGTCTGATAGGGATGTCGAACACATCGATGGAGGTTCGAGGTAAGTGAGCTTGGCGATTAACTGGCGGCGATGCTGATGACCACCGTGTTCTTATGGTAGATTAATGAATGAATCAACCGGTGAAACTTGCCTGGCTGGGTCAAACGGTCTCGATGGCTGGGAAAAATGCCTTGCCGAGCAATTTGTGGATGCTGTCATCTTTGCTGATAGGATTTGGTGTTGTTGAACGAGTAAGGATTCTTCCGGTTTGGTGGTATGAAGAGGGCTTTGGGGATGGTGTTGGTACTTGATTGCTGGTTTGAAAGTCGATGGATGTTTGTGAGCTGGTATCAACCGTACTAACGTTTCTAGGAGACCCTTGGATACTGTGCGTGATGCCTCCGCGATGCACCTGAGAAAGTATATGGGGCCAACCAAGATGGATCCACAGATCTTTTTAGGATAGATGACATATCTAGGAGCTGCCGGGCTGCCTGGACTGGTGCCAATCTACTGTAACCGGATGCTCCAAAAATGGTACCGAGTGCTTTTGTGACGCCGTCCATCAACCCCAAATACCCACGCCGACTCATGCCGCATAAATGAAGCTGTTCAAAAGCACCAGGTGATCCCTCATGCATTATCTACCAAGCCATTCTCCACGCCTGACCCCAAGCTAGGAGTAACAGGCCGACTCCCTTTTTCCCTTTTGGATAGACTGATGTTCTCCCTCAAGGCGACATACTCCGAGTCTGCGTAGCCTAGAACGCTTTGTATCTGGGTGCTTCGCAGCCCCTTTATTCGTACGATCTCCGTGGCTGAGTAATTTACAAGCGCCCTTCCAACCTCCATCGGCATTGCTTTGTGCTTGTCGTAGGGAGGCGCTTCCCCCTTCATGTCTGACTGAGAAGGAGGCAGACGTTTGACGACGACCAGCCTCACAGCTTCTTGCTGAGAGAATGTTCCTTCCACGTCTACCACGCCAACAGGGAGAAGGCCGGCTTTGTCGACAAGAGCGCGGTGTGCACCTTCATCTATGTAGATGGTGCCGTGAGGTGAGAGGCCGTGAAGAAGCCAGAAGGAACGATCCCGGATTGGATGAGGATCTGGCAGAAACCGTGTGTGCAATGGTGGCTTGGGCAGTCCATCTAGGTACAGTGAAGAAATGGAACGCGAGAGGTGTACTTCGTCTGAAGGTGTCGGTGGGAGGGATGGCGATTCGGTTTGTTGCTGCTTGGTCCACTGGATATATTTGACGATATTGAATATGTTTCCAGGATTTGATGAGCGCGTTATGACAGTCGTGACGCCCGCGGATGTTGCAAGGCGTGCAGCAACGATTTTGGTAGACATGCCCCCTGTACCAAGACTTGAACCGGCTGTGGAGACATCTGCCTCAACAGAAGAAATGTCTTCGACTACTTCAATAGCTTGTGCATCATGATTAGTTCGGGGGTTCTTATCGTAGAGACAGTCTACGTCGGTCATGAGGAACAGGTAGTCGGCTTGAACCATTGCCGCTGTAATGGCTGAGAGGGTATCATTGTCGCCAAATTTAATTTCCTGACTTGGTCAGTAAGCCAGGCACAGGTCATGACTGAGGTACGTACAGAAACCGCTAGGGTATCGTTTTCGTTGACGATGGGGATGACTCCCATATTGAACAGTTCGACAAATGTGTTTTGTGCATTCAAATATTGCGTCCGCTGTAATGTTCGTCAACATGCTTGTCGAGCCTCCTTTCGTATATTGGATCACTCACGTCGGCAATATCATTCCTTGTAAGAAGTATCTGGGCGACAGGTTGCCGCAGATGTCCAAATAAGCTATCCCATAGACTTATGAGTCGACATTGTCCCACGGCTGCCAGTGCCTACATAGTTCTCGCTCAGCTTCACATGTCTCTTTGGCCTTTAATGGCTTCTTCCAAACGTTCGAGCCATACCTGTATTCGTGGCAGATGCTTCGGTTTTCTCTCGACATCCATCCTCCGTAACCCCACGCCGATAGCCCCTGAAGAGACGATAACGACTCGGTGCCCATCTTTGTGTAACTTCAGGGCAGTCTCGACAATGAGGGTAAGTATGGAAAGTAAGGGTTCATGGGTCTTCTCGTCAACAATAGAGCTTGTACCTGCATCAAGCCCAGAGGTCAGCGGCTGCCCACTGAAGATCTTATGGTCGTGCATACCAAGCTTTATAACGATGGTGAGATGCTTATGGCCTTTCATGCTTACCTCTTAAGCCGTACTGTCTAGGGCTATGCACGATGGAGTGACACTGCTCATCTGTATCACATGCGCAAGTGCGTCTGGCAAGCTCTGTTTTTGGCAAATTCCCCAGACTTCTCGGCGTGGAAAAGGTGCCCTTCACCGCCTTCGGCTCTACCCGTCTACGCAGCCTACGCTAGGCTTTTCTAGCTCAGATCTCTTCATTCAAGGTATCGTTCCCTTGACCATCAATGCCTGAAGCCGAGCCACCATCGAACCCCACGTCCACGGACACAGGATACACGCCCGGCGAGGACACTTTCAACAAATGGCGCAATGTCTTTGCTATCCTCACCGGATCGATGACCGAAGAAGGAAAGGAACAATACCGTCTTGCGCGCGATGAGCGCAACGAAGAAGCCGACTGCAAACGGTGCGAGAAGCAGCGGGACTATCTGCTGCGATACAGCATGTCCTCTCCCACACCTATGATTGAGGGTACTTTACTAACTGAGATGCCTTCTTCGTAGGTCCAATCATTCGCTTCATGCGCGGGAATATTGCACAATTAAACGGGGACATCAACAGTAGCAACGTACGCTGCAGGCGATGTACAACTCGGCAATCAGGCGGGTTTGACCCTGATTATGGGATACGGATCTGTGCAAATGAACTGCGTAATCGCGGACATCTGGAGGATACAATGGCGCACGAGATGGTACACGCATATGATCATCTAAGGTTCAAAGCAGATTGGAGGGCTAATCTAAGACATGCTGCTTGCTCAGAGGTCCGTCAATCCGCTGTATGCTTCTTGATTGCAGCGGAACAGCTGACAGGCCGTTCTGCACAGATACGAGCATCTTCACTGAGCGGCGAATGCCGGTGGACACGGGAATTTTTCACTCGAGGACAATCGAGACTGACGCAACAACACCAAGAATGCGTGCGTCGACGGGCCGCTCTTTCACTAAGGGGTAGACCAGCTTGCAAGGATGATGTCCACGCGGCGCAGATTGTGAACGAAGTTTGGGACAGTTGTTATGCGGATACTAGACCCTTTGATGAGATATATAGATGAAGTAAGTGACGATTTCTATTGCAATCACCGGCCAGATTTGCTGAGTACAATGCAGCCATGATCCCATAAGCATGGAAATCTTGTCATATACCTGTTATTGCATTGCGTCTGGCGCCTATTGAATTACCCCTCAACTCCACAATTCATGTCCACTCATGTCGAACTCCATACACTCCGTACGTGCAGTTAGTAGGAAAGAAGGACATCGTGAGAAGCGGCCCTAATGCGGCTTATAGCTGACTGCAGTAGACGTTGCGCTATGACTTCGCATCTTTGCCTCCTGAACTCCGCTGAGCTGCCCTCTCACCTTTCACGCAATGCTTGATTATCCAGGGATGCTGCTGGACCTCTTCCAGTGGGATACGTTTCTCAGGATCAAGGACTAAGAGCTGTAATAGCAGTCAGTACAAAGTCGACGATTCAAGCTTTGACGGGTTATCCTACTCTCTTGATCAGATCCTTTGCTTCAGCGCTTACGAATGGTGGTACTGTCATTTCGCCCCTTGCTATCCTTCTTTGCGTCATGACGGGTGTATCCTCGAAAGGCGCCTCTCCAACCAGGAATTCATATGTCAAGACTCCCAAGCTCCAGAGGTCCACTTTCTCGCTGTAGAAGTTCTCCTGGCTGCCCGGTTTGATCATCTCCGGTGGTAGGTAATCCAGCGTTCCACACATAGTATTTCTCCTATTGTTCGGCGCATGCACACTCCATCCGAAATCCGAGATCTTGATCTCGCCATGAATGCCCACCAAGATGTTCTCTGGCTTTATGTCGCGATGCATGACATGCTTCTTGTGGAGATACTTTAGAGCGGCGGCCATCTGGGCGATATACTGTGCTGCTTTCCACTCTGGGAATTTGTTCTCCCGGCGCAGGTGCTTGTATAGTTCGCCTTTGCCGGCGAATTCCAGAATAAGGAATATCCTCTTGCTGTCGTAGAAATGGCCGTAGAGGTGAAGAATATTTGGATGGCGTAGATTACTCTGGATTTCGATTTCTCGGCGCACCTGTTTCTCTACCTTTCCTTGCTGAAGCTCGCTCTTGTGAAGGACCTTTAGCGCGCACACGAAGCCCGAACTTCGCTCTTTTGCCAGGTACACACGCCCGAACTTGCCCTTTCCGAGGGGTTTACCGATCTCGAACATGCCCAGGTGCATTTTCTTCGGTGGTGCAGGCTGCTCGTAAATGGGATTGGACATACGCTGCACCGCTGCTTCTCCGGAATCCCGAGCGGACGATGAGGTGCTGGCGCCTTTGCGTGGAGGTGATGGAGCGGGTGGGGCCATATTAGATCCACGCCACTGTGCTGCTTGCGAAGCTACGGTGACTGTCGTGATCGTTGCGGTACTTGACTTGGTTTCGTTGGTGTTTTGCAACGCAAGCTTAAGCAAGTTCGAGCGATTGGCGTTCAAAGTCAATTGAGTGGAAGAACCAAGGCCTGATATTGACATCGCTGTTGAGAGAGATCCCTAGATCTGATCAGTTGTTGAAAAGCCCGGGCCTTGTTTTCGATACTCACTTTAGACTTGTGATACGTCCCGACTGCATTGACAGACTCATTCTCATCATTGACTGACATGCGCTCGAAACGCGATTCGAGGGTACGAGCAGCCATTGTTGCTGGCAAAACGAGAGGTCAATGATGAGAGAGCCTCAGAAGACCTCGGGAAGAATTTGTCGTGTACTTTGCTGTAGCTTCGCCCGATGCACGGAATTGTAGAAATTCCTCGTCAACATGGCGTTGCTATGACGATAGTGAAATTCAGCCTTACGCGGAAGAACCCGCCACCGCCGATTCGCTTGCGGAGGACAAGCTCAAAAACGCAATGCTACAGGGTAGTTAGGAAGTCCCGCCTCTCGAAGCGCATTGTTCAAGGTCTCCAACAATATTGACCGGTCTGCTGGTCGGGCTTCACTTCCAAATCATGGCAGCTAACGGCAACGGGGTTGATACGCATTTCCCATCTTCCGCCGACGCAGGCAATTCAATCACTCAGAATGGCTTCAGGATAACCACGCGCAAACTGCCAATCTTGAAATCTGGCCCTATCGATACAATGGCTTCAAAGCTACGCATCACTCCTCCGGAAATGATATTTGGCGACAACTCCGTGTCAATAGAACATCCCGTAAGCGGGTGGGAGATCAGCTTCAATGCCTTCGACGCACTCGATCGTGTTGATAAGACAGGAGAATCAATGTTGAAGGTGGCATACTCGAGAGAATGGCAGAAGAGCAGGTCTGCATATCAGAGTAGTACAAGATGGATTGAAGCTGGAAGCTGATCTGTTATAGAGAGAAGACCCATGAAGGAATTAAGGAAGTCGTAAAGCCGTTCGATTGGTCTTACACCACCGACTACAAGGGCACATTACATCCAGACTCTCCAGCAATTGAACCCTCCACGAAACCTATTCCACTGGAACTTCTCAAAAGGCCTGATCCAATTCTATTCTTCGACGAGGTCATGTTATACGAGGATGAGCTGGCGGATAATGGCATAGCAATGCTATCCTGCAAGATACGGGTCATGCCCGCTCGGATGCTTCTACTTTGTCGATTCTTTTTGCGCTTGGACAATGTGCTTTTCCGAATAAGAGATACCCGGGTATACATTGACTTCGGGACTGGGGAGGTGATCAGAGAGTATGTTGCTAGGGAAGATGAATTCGAGACCGTCAGAAAGGCATGCATCTGTCCTCTCCTCGGACATCACCAAGAGCGCCGCTGACTGCGACTAGAAGCTCGCTACTACCCGAGAGGATATACCTGCCCTAATGCGCGATGCAAATAAGCTGGCAGAGCTTCTGCCAGTAGTTGACAAGTCTTTGGAGCACCTCATTGTGAAGTGATCACCGCTACCGCTGCCAACATATCCACCTTCAGTCATCTCATTTCATCCATGTTGTTGTGTCAGTTCTTAGCGTTCACTGCATTCGTACGGTGTCGTAGGGTAGCAGGCATCGCCTTGCGAATGGAGCTGGGCGTGCGACTCTGTCATGGTTGCACAACTGCAAACAGAGTAGATAGAATTACTAAACTCCAATCCAATCTTCAAGATATGACATGTTCGTAAAGACGGCCTATCATTCAGCTACGGAGCTTGTTGTTACGGTTATGCCACAGCTAAATCGTCATAGCATGGTGCCGGCCATCGCGCTCCGGTGGTGCCTAGTCAGCATGAGGCATATAGTCATTTTGCTGGCCGTTTCAACACAATTTTCTTATCAACATCTTACATATATTAAACAACCTGGATTTAACCTGACACTTAGGCGAATGTCATAGGCGAATACATAGGCGCAACATAGGCGAATACATAAGGTAGGGGAATGCATAGGCGGATACATAGGCGCAGCAGCATAGGCGCATACATGCCCTGTACGCGGGTAATTAAACGAAGCAAACGCGCCCGAGTGATGACGTTCTAGAGCCCGGTTGGTATGTCAAATTGAATGCACCACACTGAGACGACTGTCTCTGCCGACGACTGTGAAGATCTCTCAATGGCTTCGAAACGCATTTGCACGGCATGTCGGCGTATGCTAAGACAGCAGTCAGAACTATACTCCCAGGTAAGCAGTAAGCCCAATAGTCATGTATGAGCCGTTGCTGAATTTCATTAGTTTAGCAATCCACAACACTCAACCCCACAACTATTCTCAGCACATCGCTCATTCTCATCAACATCTCGCCATTCAGCATCTCAACCCAGCGCCCGCAAGAAGCAGTCACCTGCTCCTATTATTCCACCAAAGTCTGACCCGCCATCCAAGAATGTTAAATTCAAGCCTGAAACCTCTCCCAAAGCTAACACGACCATCAACATCGCGCAAGAAGTCAGGAAGCGTGCTAGCCGCGCCACTGAAACTTACATAGCATATGGAGCTGCCGAGCAGCTCATGAAGGAATGCGCCCGGCACGGAGACTATTCGATACCTCAATCTCAGGAGAAGGGGGTAGAGATTCCAAAAACGAAGGATGGGGAGGACCTCGGGGTGGGACAGGGATGGTGGTACAGCGGTATAGTCTCCCAACAACCATCCTATCGGTGATCTACACCGGATATTCTGATGGGCGGCCTAGAACTCGGTCTTGCACCAACCTTCAATACCTGGGCCCAGATAACCTTCCTGCACATGTACCTCCTCACTACCCGCATCCGGGTCTTTCCCGCTGATCATGCACCGGCTTGGCATCAACATCTCCTCGATCACTTCTTCTACGAGGCCGAAAACCGCATGACGGTCATACATAATGTCCACGCACGCGCTGTTCGCAACAAATACCTCAAAGATCTCTTTATACAATGGCGAGGGCTGACAGCGGGCTATGATGAGGGTCTTATAAAGGGTGATGCAGTGCTGGCGGCGGCAGTGTGGAGAAATGTCTTTAAAGGGGATGAAGAGGTAGATTTACGTAGGCTGGGAGAGGTGGTGAGTTATATGCGGAGAGTTCTGAAGACACTGGATACTGTACAGGACGAAGCGGTTGCGAGCGGGAGGGTGAGGTTTGGGAATCCTGGGAGTGAGAAAGAGGTGGTGAGCGTGGCGAGCAAGATGATGGCTGTGCCGATTACGGATACGGACTTGAAGCCTGCAGAAGGGCAGAAGAAGGCATAACATTCCCCGATGCTGGGTGTGCATCCGGGACTCTGTAAAAATTACGTTGGGCTATACATAGATATACGCTCATATCTGGAACCTTTACACTATCGTAATATGCATTTCTCCCAGTTCAATAATCGGTGCTCCCCATTGAAGGCGCGAACTCTAAACCTTAGCTTCTGTGCTTGGAAAGTAGATGGGTACAACATTAAGGAATGATAAAAGGATAAGAGTGAACAGTACAGACTCGGGGGCTTTCTCTGTCCTACCTTAGAAGCATCTGCAATTCTCAGTCACGACCATCCATGCCATCCATGATATCGCTGAGACCGACGCTCTCTCTTGTCACAAATCCCTAACTCTGCATGCTTAATATTGATAAGAACACCAGTTGATCTTACCACTACCTGTATGCGAGATCCAGTTCTACCGTAGAAATGTTACTCCTCAGGGCGAATCTCCACGCCGTCGAGATTTCATCGTCGCCATCTTCCCCATCCGGTAATCGTAGGTTGGCCGCTTCAAGCTGCACCATCTGTGCCTCCATAGCAGCAAGGTGAACGTGCAAGGCCGCAAAGACCTCCGAAGATGTCTCCCCCGCAATCGGGGCCACAGTTACTCCAGCAAGCCCCGCCAGGGGTGGTTGCACCAGTATTCGGCCCGTCCGGTTGAACGGTGCGCCGGGCGCGGAGCGGCTTTTCACCTACCTCCAATCTCCTCAGACTTCTCCGGGTTCACTCCGTCACTCTCCACTCGACGTTTGAGCTCCTAACGTATTTTGGTTCATATTTGACTCTGGCTTTGACTCCCCGCTCGCAGTGTTCTTGCTCTTCTCCATGCTGAGAGTCCTCCGTGTACTCATCCTCATAATCCTCCGTCACTTGCAAGAGCACCTTCTTCATCGACTTGTTAGGCACAGCAAGCTGAGCTTCCCCGGGATGCTCATTGAGCGCCGCTCAGCACGGCGATGATCGCTGAGCCTCGCACATGGGAGGCGCGCTTCCAGCTATGGAGCAGTGTCAGTGGTATTCACTTCAGGAATCTAAGCTCACCAACGGATGGTTGGCCCTGCTTGCGTCGCCGGTAAGATGTGCCTGTGGCACTCTGGCTCGGACTGTTGTATCGCTGCTGGTCAACATGGCCACGGATGGGTCTTTTTGTCTTAGATCCTCGCTCTCAGAAGACAAAAGACCGGGTTGGACGAAGTCGAGGGCGCAATTCACTTTCTGAAGCTATGCAAGGTAGACTCCAGGATTCGCGACCACGAAATTTTCCACGTTCTTTCCAACCTCCTTGACCGATTCATTCTTATATCCGTTCTCGACTTGATCTCCTGATTTCTTCCGATCGCAGGTAGTTTTACCGCTTCCGGATTTCGTGCAACACGCTCTTTAGGTGGTTGGAGCCCTCTATGTGATTGCGAGTTTGAGGTGATGGAAGATCGTCTTGACCTCAAATGGTTGCATCATGTGCTTCAGTCTGACATGATCGCCCTGATGATCCTTCTTCAGCGTTGACGATGCGGAGACTCGGAGAGTTATTAAATCTTCCATGACATGATACATGTCGCGGATCTCGACGGAGTCTTTGGCATTGAGAAGTTGAGACTTGTGGGCTGCAATGATGTTCGATTTCCTTCTTCGTAAACTGGGATAGCTTCACTCTCTCCGCGTTCCCGCGTCGTGTCATTCTCCTGCCATGTCCTGCCATCCGCAAACATACAGGACAGCCTTGCATAAGAGACTCCGGGAACGACGTCCAGCATTGCTAGGCCTATAGCTATCTCCATTTACTCTTTCCCGGTAGGCCTTGTGGCCCTAACGATCATCCATACCGGGCTGAGGCATGATTTTGCGGTATTTTCCGCCATATTTTCTCCAGGGTGTTCCGTACTTTGGATGATTCACCCCCTTGCACAGCATTTGGTGTGTATCAAGAACAAGCTCCTCCGTCCAGGGCTCATTCTTTCCCCTTACAATAGAGGTTGTGATCTCGAGCCGTCGTTTCCTAGGATCGTGATGAATACCAGGTTGATGTGCTCTTGTTACTCTCATCGCTAGTGTTCATTTTATGTTGAAGCACCGAGGCGTGCTGTCCAATTGAGACGCTGATGACCCTGCGCATTGAAGTGGCCATGCATCTTGGGTGTCCCAGATACTGCGCAGTCGGACTCCCTGCGTCAACCTGACCACTGAGCCAGTGTTTGCGTCAACTTTCTTCTGTGATCCTTGCTCCACCAGAGCGCAACCAATTCAGCTCGTTCGGGTGTGTTCGCTAACCTGCTTATCAGTGCTGCCACAATACCGCCAACTTCTCCTCCGCTTCAACCAATCGGCATCTCAGGCATTGGGTTGAGATGCGTTCAATTGGATTTTGGCGAAACAAACCCCTGGTACCCAGATATCGCAGAAGAAGCACCGATGTTCATCGTATAGTTTGATGCTGGATCTACCAGTGGTTGGAATCTGATCTCCCCCTCCTGGGTGAGGAATCGTAAGACATGCTGGGCGTTGCCAATTTGAGCCCCCGAATTGGACAGCACAGTTAAATGCTTCTGAAAGCCTGGCGGTTCTTCGCATAGGCGCAGTAGATAGGTCAGATTATTGCCTTCACTCTGGACGGAGTACCGACAATTTCGTCGACAGATTGTCCTCCAACGACGAGAACGTCATTGTGGCCTTTCTATACGGCACCATGGAGGCTGGGGTTCTCTACTCCTAATGTTGGTGGTCCATAAAAGGAAGCTGCAAGGGCGCCAACATTATTAACACAGCCACCAACCAATGCCTGTCTGTTCAATATCATGCCCTCTGCGATTGAGTGACGATTGCGGATGCAAGGTACACCAACAGCTTGTGCTGGGGGAACTAGGAACCAGGTTGGCACCACACGATGGCCCCTTATACAGGGAATGCTACCCTGGCGACAACTATTTCGCCAGCTAGATGTCAGACCTGTTGGCCTTTGCAGTGAACATCTCGGGAATAAAATTTGACGAATCCGGCGTGAAATGGCCTTTGATCTGCGTTGAGAGAATGCCACAGTAGACTGATACCCTCTTCGTCCGTTGTTTCTCGCCACCGTCTTTCTTCGCGCTTTTTAGTACTTGCAGTTTCATTTTTAACCATAGTCTCCGGGCTGGATGTTCTCGATCTTGCTCTCATCATCCTCATTAACTTCCTGTTCCAATCTTCCTGTACTCTCCACCACTCCGATTGGATTCATCTTCTCAGAGCTCCAGGACTTCTCCATCATCTATTCATCCTTGTATGAACCATTTCTGACCAGGATTTTCTTGATCAGAGTATAAAGGTGAGAACGACGGCAGACTTCTCTCCAACTCTAGAACAGTCGGTAAGGTTGAGGCTCGCGCCGCGCCGCGCCACAGCGGCAGTAGTTTGCTTGAAGCTATTTGGGGAAAACCGTCTGGAGAGCGTCCGATATCCAGGTCTGGAACTCCTTGTAAACTCGAGAGCTACACCTATAAGTACCCAAATTCAGACCAAGCCGCTTAATCTTGGTGAGAAGGGAGAAGGAAGAAGGAAAGGCGAGACATCATGGAGGAGGTCTCTAGATAACAAGAAGTCGGCTGTGGTAGTGTAGGCGACAGTGTCGCTCCGAGAATTGTTTGAAACAAGCTTGTGTTGTGCGTGCATGAAGTGCTTCAGAAAGAGGGATAATATGAGAAACGTGGATAACCCAGAGTGTTGGTTGCCACTGCGGGACAGATCGACCTACAGGCCGAAAGGCAAGAAACGCAGGCAGAAAGCGGTTGTATTGACGCAGGGTGGCATCAGCAAGAAGGGTGATAAGAGGAGGTGGATGAGGAGGAGGGAGAGACTCACGATCACGATACCACCACCGTTGAAAGACCAGTGCGAGCACATTGCTCATGGCCTCGGAGACAAACCCTCCCAGCCATGAGCCTACAGCACTTGCGATGCAAATCTTTCCAGTTCGCAAAACCGTTGGCACCACACCCAGGCCTTCTCAATTTCGTCAATCACATTGTTCCGGACCAAGCTGCTTTCCAAGATCTCAACTACCGCGTTAAGTTTGTAGTGTCCAAAGTGTCGCTTGAGTAGATCCGTGACATCTCTGCAAATTTCTCCATTTAAGTCTCGCCAATGTCTTGATACCCAAGATAAGGAAGCCATCTTTGACTCCGCGTCGCCGGAGCAGTCATTGAAAGAACCTAGGTTCTGCCCAGTACCAGGACGCTTGAGCTTGGCTTCTGCTTCCTTCTTCCGGTAATATTTAAGACTTATGACAGGTGAAAAGGTTTTTGTCCATCTGAGCGACTGATAGCCAATAAGAGGTATAATTGAGCGATGGAGAACACAGCAAGAGATTGCGCAAACCAAGATTGCAGCGCAGAGCGTGGAACAAGAGCAATCAGATGCTGGTCGAACTTTTTCTCGATGCCTGAACTCATAATAAAGCCATTTCGCGGCGCAAACATTGCACTCGGACTTTCTTCGCCGAATATCATCGACATCACTGTGTCCAAGAAAACATGCCGTACTCCTGGATTGATAATCTCTCTGGCCCGTGGTCAATACTATGCGAGCTCGTCAGGCTCAGTGTGGGATCTTAAATAGTAACGCTTAGCTTTGGAAAGGTGTCAGTGATAATCATTAAAGATTTCGTTGAACCTCGAAGCGCTTAGGATAAGGTGCTTCTCATTAACAAGAGGAAGGCAGAGAAGAGGTGAGAGAAGAGAGCTTGGAGAAGAGACGAAACGTAACAGTAATTCAATATTGGCCTCGATGTTGTCTCGTGGAGGCCTCCTCAATAAATCAGTAATTAGAATGGTAATAAACATTAGAAGTGCCAGTGTTCTTTATCCTGGATTTGGTACTGCGAATTTTCGCAGCGAGAGCTGAAGGTAGTCACAGCAGCCAACACTGGAGGCTGCCCGGACAGCTTGGGTCGATCTGATCTGAGCTGATGCTCATTACGAATGAGAAATGATACGGCAATGAGACAAGATGAGCTGAGACGAGGTGCCATGATATGATTTCACCTTTCTAGTTCAGGAGAGGTTAAGAGTTTGATAACAAGAAGCTCAGACTGCACTGCGGGCTTTGCATGTCTCAAGACATCCATATAGAAGCTTGTAATAATGTTGCTTAGGTTGTGCGTGCAGGTTGTGAAGAGGTAAGAAAGAAAGAGAGAGTACGATGTATTAGGACGGGGTTTTATAGGCCAACATGACAGAAAATCTGGTGATTCACGGTTGGCCCGGAACGAGGCGTCGTCAATTCACTGCCCTTGGTGGGTTTGATTTGTAGAACGCATGCTGCACGAAGCTCTCCAACGATATAAGCAACCATACCTGTAGGTCGTCAAAGGCTTCTGCGGGTGCTAGCATTCTTGCCCTATCAAAGAGCTATTCTTACACGGCCCTCCCAGCACCTACTTTGTGCCGAACAGATCCTTCTCCACCATACCCCTACATATAGGGTGATAGAAATCCTTGTTCTTCTCGAATGTCTTAACAGCAAGATCGTGGTCTATTGCATTGAGCTGCTTGAATCTGTACGTAGTTCGGTTGTCAGACGGGTTCTACTCTAACAACGAATGATTGAACGGCTTACAATGGTCTTACAAACTTCATCCTTCCGACCTTCCCTAGTAACTCCGCTGTAGGCTGGTATACCCCCGGATCCTTCGCTCTTAGCCCAACACCAAAGTATCTGCTGACGACTTCCACATTCTTGCTCTTTGCGAAACCATATGTTTCTCCCATGAGTTCCACATCATCTTTCTTCAACGGACGATCAAACCCCTGCACTCTTTCGAGAAACACGACTGCTTGATTTGCGCTCCATCCGTCGATATCGCTCTTCTTTGGCTCGAAACCTGCTTTCCCACTACCCTTAGACAAAGCTTCCCATTGATCGGCGAGTTTGTAGCAAATATCAACTAAGGAGGTATCAAACTTGGGTTTGGGCGGAAAACCCGGCTTGTAGAACCATGTGTCCCAGTCAAGCTCCTCGAGAGGTTTCGAGGCTATGGAATCAGAGGCGAAGAAGTCAAGTAGAGTGGATTTGAAATCATAAGAATCGAGAGACTTCTGCTTGTATTTCGTAAAGTACTAAGGTACCAACGTGTTAGTCATAGATCTGCTTAAGATGAAAGGACAATACTTACATGTGGGATGAATCTGTCCCATTTCTCCTTCCCTAACAACTTCTCAAGATGATAGAGAAAGATAAAACCTTTTTCGTATGGAATACTTGAGAAAGCATCGTCGGGATCTTTCCCTTTGAGATCGATTATCATCTTCGTGAACTCATGGTCTTCACCAAAGTTCGCTATGGAGTCTGACAGTGCCTTCCATCCGATAATAGCGGAGAAATCGCGGTAGGGTTCGCCATGTCTACCACACATTAGTATAGCCTACGGACTGCAACGTCAAGGGCAGCGTACACTGCAGCTTGGATCTAGGCTATGTCAGTAATAAGACTGTAGCAAAGGGGTTTTGCCGCTTACTCGTCGTTCGAGGTACGTGGTCCAGCCTTCATTGAGCCAGAAGTGCTCCCACGAAGCATTACTGACGAGATTTCCACTCCAACTATGCGATAGCTCATGGGCAATCACGTCGACATTCTCTCGATCCTAGCACACCTTGCTTTTAGCCGTGTACGAGGGTAGAAGGTCATGCAAATCACGTAGCCTCCGATAGTGAGCGGCAGTATTCAGAGAAGGACGCACGGACGAAGCTCATTGGTCCTGCAGTGCCTCTCTGGTCACCCTCGGCAGACCGGAAAGTATCTACTTACGCCAGAAATAATTGTTGGAGTGGCGAATGTGAACACAGGGTTCTCCATACCTCCGTATGGAAAGCTTGGCGGCAGTACGAGGACGTTGTAGGTCGTCCATGCGTAGGGGTAAACTATGCTCTGCCGCGAAGTCAGCGAGGAAAGCAGACGTCACCATCTCCGCTAGGGATGTACCTCAGCAGCTTGAATGAATTTCTCGGTGTCTGCCTCGAGCTCCCACTTCGACGCCCCAATCTCTTCTGGTCCAGTAGCTACTGTGCTCCGTGGGCCTATGGAAGCGGTAGCAATGTCACTAGCGTAAAGTGAGCGTCATCTCGACGTCTATCATCTCTTATGGAAGTTTACCCGCTTGCGAGGGCGAAGAGATAGCTTGGTATCGGGATATCTTGTTTGAACGTGTACAACAGAGTCCCCAGCTCTCCGACTTTTCCTGGCTGAAAGTCTTTGGTTCCTGTGGACAGACCACTGGCGATAACCGGTAGAGGTGATCGGATGTTGAAATCAAATGTAGACTTGACATCGGGAGTGTCCTGGCAAGGGAACAGTGACCGTGCGTGGATAGCCTGACATTGGGAGACTTCCACTGTATCAGTCCAAGGTCAAAGAGAAATCTCTAGATAACAGAGAGCTCACACATGTAAGGATGCTTTTTATTGGATGTTTGGGCCGGTGTCAACCACTGCAAAGCTGTGCATTTATCTGTCGTCTTGACTTGTATCTATATACATCAATGTTGCATCAGCCGCAGATCGCTGCACGACATGATCTGTTTCTGAGACTCTCAACCCACATTGACTCGGACGATCTCGCCATTCTCAACACCTTTCCTAAGCTTTATGGAGAGCGCACTGCCATATGGACCAAACCGGGACAACAAGCTCCATTTTGGAGAGGTTTCCTCCACCTGGACGTCACTGATTTCCAGATAGCTGGTGTCCAGTACGATTTCTACTGTCTCCGCATTGGTGATTGACTTCAAATCGAGAACGACGTTGCCGACCAGACGTTTCTGTTGGAAGTCAATGTCGAAATTGGCGGTCGTGTGAGTGGTGAGGAAGTTGTTGTAGTTCGATAGGGTGTTCGGATCTCGAGGTGTGTGGATGGTTGTAGTTTCCATTCTGCGTATGACCATTATCTGTGATCTGTTGGGTGGATTCAATGATCGGCGAAGAAGCTTCGCCGGCGCTCTGATGTTGCTACGTCGGAAGAGCTTGATCGCAACGTTCATTCGTTGTGTACAGTTCTACGTCAAAAGTCTTCGTGAGCGGGGTTACCCCACCACAACTCCCATTATTATATCATGTATAACTTTTCAACGAATTACCGGAGAGTCTTGTAGTTTTGTATGATAATTAGTATTGTATAGTACTTAAAATCCCCAATCTCAGTTTCTAACTAATACCGAGTGTATCACCTCTCTGCCTCGATAACTGCATTTACCCTCGATTTCATGCTCTTTATTAACGTAGTTAATAACTCATCACTAAGCCTTGGCCAGGCTTCCTCCAAGGCCTCAAACAAGGCCTTTCAAATCTTCTCATCGTTGCCACGTACTTGCTCTATGTCGGGACGGACTTCATAGACCATTTTCTTTAGGTGGAACCAAAGGTGTTCAATAGAGTTTAGGTCAGGGCTGTAAGGAGGCCATTTCATAAGAGAAATGCCATGCTCTTCAAGCCACAGCTTCACGGCGCCAGCATTATGGATTGAGGCATTGTCATGCATGAAAATCAGGCCAGGGGTCCAGATTTCAAGCAGGTTATCCTCCAAAATCTTGACATAGGACTGCACTGAGTACCCATTCTTCTTAGTCAATGAATCCCTTTTCATTTTGTTCAATTCTGACCTTCCTCCGCCCCAGAAAGCCTCTCACATCATCACAGACATGTTCTTGCCCTTAGGAACGGCCTGAATATTCTCCCTCTTTCACTTATTTGCTGAAGTTTGAAACACCCACTTCCTACTCTTGCCTGTGCCCTGCTTCACTGAACACTCATCTGTTCAAATCACTTTTACTCAGTCATCGTCGGTTCAATCCTTTCGTTCCTTCACCCAGGCAAGCCTCTTGGCTGCATCCTCCTCTTGCAGAAGTGAACGCTTCTTCACAAGCCAATTGGTGAGTTCATACTTCTTGAGTATTCAATATACTGTTGACTTTGAGCAATTGACCCCCGTCAGCTTAATGAGCTCTTGATAGATGATCTCGGGCTTGACCCGAGCTGTGCGTATAATATGTTGTTTTTCACGAAGAGAACAACACTTTGAACGGCCACTTCAGGGCTTGCTGACATTGTGGTTGAGTAGGGGGGTCTGTGAAATTGTTGACCTAATGGTTGATTCAGGCACTAAAAACTTCTTCCGAATTTCCGCAGTACTCGCACCCCTGAAACTGCGACCCACAATTAGTCCTCACTCATATGGGGTCAATTCCTTACGACAAGAGGAATTGCCCGATATGGGCGTCAACGGGGTGCGTGACATGGTTGTGGATGGGGGGTAAAG
>JAABUP010002150.1_pt1 | contig 39328 bp, 35 predicted proteins | sample 5559201 | NCBI WGS metagenome assembly JAABUP01 (sample SAMN10711887, study PRJNA513373) | rock metagenome | isolation source: Antarctica rocks | place: Antarctica | reverse complement strand
TAATAGAGATTTCTCGTGATGGTTATTCCATTCTACATAGCTACATCCATCCATTAGTTATCATAATACTATTGCACTACACCCAAATCACGTGCAGATGACTCATTGACATCATACATTTCAACATCTTATGGACCGCGTAGACTTAGACTACCCCCTTATGACCGGCCTCAAAGGAGTGATACATTGACCTAGACATGCTGTTTCAATATTTGGCCAAGTAACCTACATGGGGCCCTTGAAAAAGCTTCTTCCTTCTCACTCGGAAGCATCTCTATTTGTTGATCTCGAAATAGATGGAGAATATAATATAAGCTGCAGAAGATATCTCCCCTATACCGCGCTTTAACGCATTTGATTATACTATAATTCTCATCGTAACATTCTATATCGTGATTATATCAGGCGCACGGACCGTAATACTTATGAGGCATATAAATAATGCTTTAAAACACTTAATTATAAACACGCGTGACCAGAGCGCGCCGCGATAGTAACAGAGGTCTTTCTACTCCAGAGACCGCTAATTTACGATCCTCCGAGCTATGCGTAAGCCTATATTAGCCTCAGACTACTTTTATTTAAAACCTAGGAAGTAAGCTTCCAGAGCGCATCTCTAATTAATTTACCGTTCTCATTATTTCTAGTACTATAGAAACCAGATCCCTTATAAACGGCCTACCGCTCTCAATTAACGTAAGGTATGGCTCGGACCCTGCTATTTATATTTGTTTATAAGCCATATATTAAGTCACAAGCTCTCTCAGGGGATCCATGCGCTTGCGACATGGAGTGTGTTTATACGTGTATCTGATTAGCTTAATAATATCACGGTAACGAGCCTCATAGGGCTTGTATTCGTAAAGTATAGCATGAAGCTTGCTAAGTACCAGGGCCTTTAGCGGCTTAACGTCCCATTTCTCAGCTAACACGTAAAGCTGGGCGTGACCTAAGAAAATAGGAGTATAGTCTTCGGCTAAGCTTTTATTCGGGCGTATCTTGCATATATTCTTAAAGTTAGACATATAAGGAACTTTATAGACCATATCGTGAAACCGTATACGCTTAAGGACCTGCGGGCGCTTTTTTTTCTCCTTTTTACTGGTCGCAAAGCTTGAACTGAATCCGAACCCGATATTTAAGTCTTGCGCTGGCTCTGCTAGTGGTGCCATGTCTTCTTCGATATCCGCATCGTTATATGTCACCGCCGGAGAATCTTCTATCGTATCGTGAGACGGCGGAGGATAGTTACCGGTGTATATAAATTACGTAAAGCGCGTAAAGGTATCCTTATCCACCTCTTCCTAAATAGTATTCCCAGTCTGGGCTTCTTCCATAAATCCGCTAACTAAATAACGGAGGGCGGGGGATTACTCAGCTACAAGGGAGGTATAAATCGTTATTAGCTGTTACTATTTACCGAGCAGAAACTTAAATACGGACCCTCGAATAACGCTTTAATAATATTAATAATTATTAATAATCATTAGATATAATACGTACGAGTTATATAAGATCGGCATCTTGGTCTGGCTTTCTTAAGGAGCTGTTAGTGAAGCTCTAAAGCAGAAGATAGAGGAAGTAGCGTGGGTATAGGAAGACATCATAAGGAGACGGATACTAGAGTGAGGTCTATATCTTTAGCTGGGTCTGCGGAGGCGCTAAAGGCGAGGACAAGGCTATATTAAGGTTGCCTAGAGCCCCTCCGTTCGTAGGTAAGCACTAAAATAAGGCTTATAGTATCGGAGCGGGCCGAATAGCTTCAGGAGACTTAGTCTCAAGAACGCGGGTTACTAACGGCACTAGAGCATATTAGTAGCAAATCCCTACGTAATTTTATCTCTAATATTTTAGAACATAGAGCAGGCGTTAATTATATATAGCTTCCAAATCTCGTCCACTTACGTAGGATAGTCCATTGCTTGTCTTAATTTACTCAGTCTACAGGTGGAAATAGATTGCTAGTCCTCGGGGTCGACGGGTGGACCGAACAATAGCCTCTCAAAACGATAGAAACCCGCGTGCCTGCCTGTGCCCAGGCGGAGCCTATAGGCTAAGCCCTTCTAGGCCTGAAGTCAGGGTACTGTCGGATCCCTGATGCCGTGTCGGGTACCCCGTGCCCAGACTAAGTCTATAGGCTGAGCCCTTCTAGGCTATCTCCGAGGCAGACGTCCCGCCATCGCTCTCCCTAGGGACTTAGAAATTATATCCAGAGAGCCCTAGAGCGGGACCCCGGAGTGAGAAAGCGAAAAGCTCCGGGCTGGACGAGAAACCCTTTGTACCTGGCGGACGGCCAAACCTTAGCCCGACTCCGCTAGGCTCCTAGTTTCAGCCCCTCACCTTTTCTCCACCCATGCTATCATTTCCCATTTCAGCCAAAATCTTCGTTCGGTCCTAATTACCCATCATGAGTGGCCAGCATCTGTCACGCCAGAAACTAAGCGAGAATGACCAGACGATCTTAAAGGCCTGCAGAGCTCGGATGTTAGATGCCCATTTCGAGTTAAAAGGCGAATACAGCGGATACACCAATGGGAATCTGAATGAGCTACTAAAGAAGTTGGAGGGATTGAATATTATCAAGGTTAGACGAAGAAAAGTCTTGATAAACACTTCGTAGCTGACTCGAACGTACGACTAGTCTCGTGTTCAGGTTCTTATAATACGATACCAAAAACCTTCAATAGTACCAGTAAAGGACGGCGATACTGTTCTATTACTGCCCCTCGCGTTGCTCGACAGCGGCGCAAGAGTATCTGATACAAAGATTGAACTGGATAAATGTATCTACCTGGCTAGGGACGTCAAGGTGACGCCCGGATTTGATTGCGTGTTGCTCAGGTTGCAGAATTGAAATACCGATATGGAGCAGAGGTACTGTATATGCCAGGGCCGGACGATTCCATGCCAATTGTCCCAGGGGTAATTTGTGGAGCAACGTCCCAGAAATGACACGATTTGGGGCCGGAGACACATATGCCAGCGGGGTCAAGCAAAGAAGGAGCATCCCAGAAATCGACATAATCTGGATTGAGGCCGGAGACACATATGCCGGTGGGATCAAGCAAAGAAGCAACGTTCCAGAATTTTGCAACATCAGGAGCAGGGTCTTTGCCAATAGTAATGCCCCACGACGATTCCTCTGGCATCGACATGTGTGCTTTCATATCTGAGTCTCTTATTTAGCTACCATTTTGGTTATAATCCATGTATGCTTACTTTTTATGACACGATCTTCATGTACCTGAGCGGGAGGGTCCACGATCTCTTGCGCTGTCCTCGAGCCGACGATGTTGTTCTCGGTGTTTACAGTGACCGATGCCAGGGACGAGGCGAACTTCTCCGACATGCTCAAATGCTCATTCCTTTCATATAAATCTGAGGATTTCAATATTAGGATCAAGATGAGTTAGAAGGAGCTTACCTTGCCTGCATCTAACACCCGGTAGAGATGGTGAAAGTATAGAACATCTATTAAGTGCTTCACGGCTATCCTGATCTTGTCGAGGGCGTTTATCATTTGACTCGGAGCCAGAGAATTCCACACGGCGTTTCAATGATCGTTGACTCGTCTTATCTGTGGATTTGTAACTGTTACTAGAGGATCGTAGTATATACCTATCGTCAAGCAGCTGAAGTTATACGAGCAACTTCGACGTCTTTACTACCAGATCCCAGATACTTTCGGTTTCGCGCATCGATTTCGCCAGGCAGATCAACTCCTCCTGATGAACCAATCTGAATTGTGAAAAGTTACGACACATGATTACCGATGATCCAGGTAGGCCGAGTCTCTCTTCTAGGATTAAGAGACGAATGCCATTCTGAACGGTCTTGGCAGCTGACTCTTTATTGTTGAAGCGCTCCTTGACATAAGGAGTAATAGTTCCCCTGGGTTTTCTGCGCTTTAATGGGTCTTCGATTAAGTCGTTGATCCTTGAACTTGTGAATGATTAAGTATGCCAACGGTTATACTCTAGTGCAAATGAGCGCTGGGCTAACAGTCTCTCCACGCTGCACTTTGCCGGTAAATCGGTCGAAGATGGATCTTCTGCTATCCAAGAATCTGATTTCTTAATCGAAGTCAGACAGGACTCTTCCAGAACATCCCGCAACCGATCAGTGTCATGGATCAAAGCCTTGATGACGTCCACCGTACATTGATGGTTGTCATCAAGACAGGGACTCCACGTCTCTACTGAACGGATCTTGATCTCGTCGTCTTGACATTCTGCGGTCATTGGGCAAGTATCTTCCTTTGGTGGTGATGGCATACTAGAGCCATCTGGATGGCACCCTGACTCAAGGTCTGGAGGGTCTGATTGTCCAGTGCAGGAAGTAGAGTCCCGGGCATCAAGATTCGTTATGAACGCTTGGAGGTTCTCGAAGGCTTTGCGGGCTTTAGCGCGGTAAGGGTTCAGGGCATCCGGCTGGAACCCGCAAAGAACATCCAAAGCTGCTGATATCGACCTAGACGACAAATCAGGGTTCATGTGAGCGTATAATTGGTATCAGGAAACAGAGTCCAATGTGAGTTAACTCATGCGAGGAAGTTGAAGGTCAAAGAAGGCTGGGGATAAAGGATTGACCCAGCCCGGGGCTGAAGCTAACAGATGCCTGGCGCGTAATTCGTTACTGGTCTCACCTTCCCCAGCCACTAGACCAGATCAAGCTGGACGGGGCTGGATCCTTTGGCTCACGGGGCCGGCTAGCAACACCATCTTGTATCAGAGGGATGATATCGGCTAATATGTGATGAAATCAAGGGACAATCTCGGTTCTCCAAAATTGTCGAGTACAGAACGCCACCATGCTTTGCCATAGGTCGCAGGCATGTGGGTAGCGTAGGGACTGGACTAGGAGATGCTCCATTGATATGTTGATGGTGGATTACTATAAGATGTAGGTCAGCTCTTCTGCCTCATTTTGCCTCGTCAACATCCACCGGACAGCCTTCTACACTCAGGACCCTGCATTGTTAGATGCAAGTTTGACGCACGACCCTCCTTATATATACGTTATATATTATAGTTACTATTAGGTAGACGTAGTAGAGATATTAGGTATAGCTGTAATAGATAAAGTAGTACTAAGGTCTCACCTACCGAGCCCCCCACCCAGTCTCTCGCCATCCTTACTGCTCCCATCATCCCTCCGCTCTACACCAATAAGATCCACTTCCCACAATTATATCGGGCACGAGCTTTGACCCCAAAGTACAAATCTCATCCCCAACCACCTCGCCACACCGCACATTGTCGTATTACTCCTGCAACACAGGAAAAGGTTGCAAAGACTATGGCCACCAGTATACTTAGCTGCAGAAGCCGCGAAATCTACCCCTCCAGCCGCTCGACGTAGGACGACGGAGCCGGCCTCCAGCCTACAACTACACTCTCGACTGTTGGCCTTACAAAAGATAGTATTACTAAGAGGGCTATAGCTCAAAGGAGCGTAGGGACTAGCCAATCGAGGGATAATACTGCATCTCTTTGTCTAGTTTTCGTGCTCAGCAAAGGGCGATCTTGCATGGAAGCTACTCAGCGGTCGTTGCGGTCGCACAGGAACGTAATACATCGGACAGTGAAGAGATGGATCTCTGACGAGGAGCGTTGAGGCTGATGGGAGCTCTTACATCGAAGTACCACCCTCGCCAGCGCCCCTCCATCCTCTCATCGCGGCCTGTAGCTGCGTTGGCAGCTTCTGTTTCCACGGCGCCCTTGATGTAACCGTCTCGGCGACCTCATATCTCCCATCATTTCGCGCGCGTCAATCCGCCCTCTGTAATATCTCCTCTGGGAGACACAAGTTCCGCAGCCTCCGGGGCCTGCTCGATCGATATTTTAGACGGTCATATAAACAAGCATGGTGGAATGTATGGTCTACGCCCCAAGGTCGCTTACTAGGATTAGTCACAACCAAGCATTATACTCAAGCACAGCATTTTCTTGCAACTAAGTCAGGCTTCATTCCAACAAGCGTCTGTTTATCATCGCCAATCCCAACAATCGCAAGGTACCGCTAAACACCGCAACCTAAAGCAATCCAACACACCACTATCATCTTGTTGTAGCTTTCCTCTATTCAACCAAATACTCCTTTCACGGCCGCCATGTTCGTTTAACCTTAGAGCAGACCATCTCCCGCTTTCCGGCTAACCCTCCGAAGCTTCACCCCCCTGCCCTCTCAAAGCCTCACACATGCTCTGGTATGCTCGAACCACAAGATGGCTGCCACAAGTGCGGAAGAGGGAGCGCACTAGTGCTGAAGCAGCCTCACTCGCCACCATGGGTACTAGCGAAGTGGCTAGTAGATTATAAGTCCCAGATCTGGAGCATAAGTAGAAGATGGGGCAATGCGTTCCGCAAAGGTCGAAAGAACAAAGTTATTAGTACACGGAATCGCAGAAGCTAATAGACGGAAAGAACACTATAAAGGGTTAGATAAAGAGAACACTATGAAGGAAGGCGTTTTCGTACAGGTATGGAATACTCCGGTGCCATGGAAGTCGATTCTAGAGCAGGAGGTTCTTGATACTCGGGAGAGCATCTAAAGTCGCAGCTTGATTATGCCTCTTCAGCTTCCAGTATATTCTATCTAGGTGTAACACCCACTATCATGTTCATGCAGCGCAGATATTGCAAGTCCCGGCCCTATTCCCATGCCTACAAAATCGTCTCCAGTGATCTACGATCATATCCCTGGGGATCCATTCCAGCGCGATCCACTCGTCTGTCGCACCGAGCTCAGCTGATTCTTCCAGCTAGCCCCATAGCACAGATTGGTTCCATCGCTTTGAATATCATAATGTTCCCACTTCCATTCTGGTCTTCAACCGTCAGGCAGTTCAAAAACGTGTAGTTCCGCTTGACTCGTTTCCACGAAGGCAATGGCAATGGCAATGCGGCCAATTGGCAAGGCACTGGATTTTCGCAGCAGCAATGGACAGCCCTATAAAGCCTGCTTCGGCCACAGCCAGGCCAGCCAGGCCCACCAGGGCCGCCTAGCCCTCAGGGGCCTGAAGGCCAACCTGGCATCGACACCGCCGCTCTAGGCGGATATACTAATAGATGGAATGCTGCCGACGTGGGCTTCTTTGACCCGATGTAGGACAACAAGTCCATCCATAGCGGTGAATCCCCAATCGAGCATGCCGGCAAGGAGACCATTTTCCGTGACCTCCACAGCTTTTTATGGCTAGGGGGGCAAAGGGCGTTGCCGCTTTTGAAGGTGCTCTTGTCAGGGTAAATCTATGGACATGCCTGAGAGGCACAGCCCTGGAATCAAACTGAGAAAGCTGACCGTGCCTCTGAATGGAGCCAAGCATTACCCACAAGATTGAAGGGTCCGATAAACGTTGCTATCAACGCTATCCTGTGTGAGCGCTACACGATGAAGGATGCCGCAGCCCACCGTGAGCCTCGAGAGTATGCCCAAAAGATACTGAGCTCAGCCAAGGATGCCAACATGACCTCAGTCCTATATCAATTGGACATTATCTACAACGGTCTGGATCTCGAGCTACGACGAGATATCAAGCGGCCTGATAACAAGTCAACGATCAACTCCTTCCTCGCGGGCATGGACGACAGCAAACACGAGTGGTGGGCATATGCCCACAGGCATGGGAGAAACCCAGGCACACCTTTGGGAATCTCTCAAGGAAATCGGCAGCCTCGGCTGCCTGATAACAACAGAGGTGATAATCAATTTCAGTCTCGGCAGTATCAGCAGTGGCAAGGCCCAGGAGTTGGTAGACAGCCTTTCCCGCCTTGCTACCAGCAGAATGCCTACTATCGTGTCAGCAGTTCTACAGTCCAAATGCTTACCCAAATCAACAGCAGGCTTACGGCTAATACGGGCCAGCAATCTTCGCGCCCAAACGTAAGTCTACCACCGGCTCGTCAGCCCTTGCAGATTACAGGCCCAAGTACGTCAGGTTCGCCGACGCAACCAGGTCGCCCCCAGTTCGGGAGAGGCATGCCAGGAAACTTCGGAGGAGGACGCGGCAACCAGGGCTTCCAGAGGCCATGGCAGCAGCAGGGTGGCTACCGCCCGACTGCCACAGCGTACAGGGCTACGGCCGAGCATGAGCGATCAGACGGTAATGAAGGCAACGGTAATGACCAGGAAAATGCCTCTGCCTTTCATTCGGACTCACAGCAACAAGAGCAAAATCATGTCCAAATCCCAACGAAGCCACTTACCATTATGGTGGCCAAGATGATCAAGGCAATGAGCTATACTACATTAAGACTAGGTCATATCAGCCCAGTATCTTTAAGGAGCAATATACCGGATTCGTAAGCATCGAGACATGGTGCCTGCGCTGCGAGGCCCAATTCCCCTCCAAGACCAAGCTCCATAATCATCTGCGTGCTGGCTACAAGGAGTCGCTGAAGCCTTTCAAAGCCACCACCAACGATAAGGCGTCCGGGAAGCCATCTGCAGACGACACCCAGAAAACAAATTCCGAAGCTCACCCATCGAGGGCCTTGAATGGCCCAAATAGGTGTCAGGGAGCCAATCTGGGGGTCCCTGGGGGTCCTTGAGGTTGTCCAGGTAGTCCAGTCCTCAGCCTCCACCAATGACATCGGCCACGGCATTGCTTTTTGGAGCTGGTCCTATGTCACAGCAGCTGTGAAGCTTGACCCAGCAAGGTATTACTAAAATAATGTGATAAGTGGCTATCCTAACTACATCGAAAGAAATTTCCTTATGGTAGCGTTAAATTATAGATAGTAGGGAAATTATCTCTTCGTCTACGCCTCCTATTAATAGTTTAAACCCGTCAGCTATCTATCTGTTATACGGCACTTTTTTAATAACCGTACTAAGGCTTGAGAGATAAAGTTTCCCGTTACTCCAGAATCTATTATTATAATAGTTCCCTGACTATTGAATTTATACCGGTATATTTATATGTGTCTAATACTCCGTCATGTATAAGTGTTATATTTCAGGGGTTAAAATATTAATCTCCTTATACTTCCCCGTAGCATAAGGGATTACTCGTTTCCTAATCTAGGACGAAGCTAGTAATCTTCTTCTAGTATATATTTATTATATAAGTATATATACTATTAAGTCTAGTAGTACTTAACTATATCCTAATCATATTGAAGAGAATCCTATACCATGCTTTATTATAGTTTAGGAACTATCTATATTATTATTTACTTACTAAGTACTAATTATAGTTAACTTCTTTATAATATTTCTACGCTATCTAGTAGTAAGAAGGTATTCATACTACTATTCCTAATTTTATCTATACTAACTTATAATACTTGTAGTAAGTATCTATGTAAGCCATACGGATTCGTTTTAATACTCCGTATATATAAGTATATTCAATACCTTTTCTTATAGGATTCTACTTCTTACGCCTTTCTTAAGTTAACTTATTATTAATCCCTTAATATAGAGGTATAAGGTTCTAAATTACCTAGTAACTCTACCTAGTTATCTTCTAAGGAGTATGTATCTTAATCTAAGTCTCTATTAAATCCTTATCCTTACTTAGGCTATTCCTTCTAAATCTTATTATTATCTTCAGAGTCTAATTCCTTTAAGTCGGTTCTAGATATCTATAAGTTATACTTTATAAACTAAGAATAGAAAGTTCTATTAAATCTACTTATAAGGAGGAGTATATATAAGCGCTACTTAATTTAATAAGTATAACCCCGTTACTTTCCTTAAACATCTTAAAACCCTCGAGTAATAAGCTACTACTACTACTACTACTACTACTACTACTACTACTACTACTACTCTTATAATAGCTAAAAATCTATCTCCTCCTCCTTAAGCCTAAAATTTAATAATAGACTTATAAGTCTTACTTATAATAAGAAACGCCTTTACTTAAGTATTAGAAGATAGTACTTTACTTATTACTCTACCTCTTATATTTATTATTCCTACTACACTTATCTTTAAGTCTAAAGAACTCCCTAATATTATTAAATATAATAGGGATATAAATAAGTTAGATACTTAGGAATAAAGTCTTATTTATAAGATATATATAAATTATAATTAATATCTAATTAATTAGAAGAAAATTAAATATAATTAGTGATTAATTAATTATTTATTTATTTATACGCCTATTCTAGTATTATTTATACTAATAAGGGTAGTCTTTTACGCTTAGGTACCCCTCCCTAGCAGGAAAGGTAGCGGAGCTACTATGTCCTATTATGGCGGGGCGTAGGAGAAACCTTTAATGGCTAAAAATTCCTGCTTATTATCTCCTTTCCCTGTAATGTTCTACTCCCTAGGTAACCTAGCAAGTCCTTTCTACTAGGATCACGTCATTTAACGCGTCTGGTCGGCAGTATTCACGTAGCTCTTCAGCTGCTTTCCTCCCTTTCCGCTTTATTTTCAGTGCCTTTATTAATTTCGGCGGTAGAACTACCTCTCGAGGGAGTTTTATTCGCTCCAGTTAGAGCTTAGCGAGTCGGAATTATTCCAGGCAGCCTGTAAATATAATTAGTACTACTTTATTAATTAAGGAAAAGCTTACAACTTTATAAGTTAATACTATATTAATAGGTTTTATATCTTAATCTACTTTAATAACTAATAATAGAAGATTTATAAGATTTATAATATCCTATATTAAGTTAAAGATACCTGTACCTATCTCTATAATATCCTTAAATAAGATAATTTAAGCTTTAATAAATATTATAACCTTTTCTTTTATAAGAAGGAATATTCTTAGATAGAATTAAACTCCTTAACTAATACTTTTTAGAATGATATTAATTATATTAATTATATTAATTCTCTATTCTAACAAACTTTAGAAGAAATAAGATTATAAAACTTTAGAGAATAGACTTAAGCCTACTTAAATATTAATAAGAAAATATAATAACTTAAGTACTATATATTTATATAGGTAACTATTTTAATTTAAATAAAGATTAGTATAAGTATAAACTATAAGTTAAAGAAAAACTTAGAGAAAAACTTACTAATACTTAATAATTCCTTAAGATTTAAGTTTAATCTATTTATTCTTAATATTCTTATAGCTTTTATACTATTTATACCTTTTTAGGAGTAAACTTATAAATGTTAATTTTATTATAACTTTTCTAAGGTTAATAACTTTAGATACCTAGAATTAAAGATATTAATAATAAGTTAAATTTATACTACTATTATAATTCTAATACCCTAATTAGACTTTTTAAAATATTTAAATAAGACTATATAAGGGTTTTATATTTTATAAATATTAATAATACTTTTAGTATTAACGGGGGTATATCCGTCCTATTCTAAAACCTCTAATCTTTATATAAAGTCGCTTAAAAAGACTTTATTTTATTTGATTAATTTCTTTATACCTCCTAGGCTTATTATTTTCCCCTCCTTTAAAATTATATAAAAAGTTATTTACCTATTTTACCTTAAAATTATTAAAGTTAAACTTAAAATTTTAAGATAGTTATATAATAATCTTAAGAATTTTAAATTAAGCTTAATTTAAACTATTAGCTCTTATACTTATTAATAATAAAGCCTCCGCTTGTACTTTTATTAATAAGATATTCGCCTAATAATATTATATTCTCTTATACTTAATTAAATACCCCTATTGTCTTTAAGGATTTAATAGATAACTTATACTTATAAGTAATATGATATAAGTGATTAAAATAAGATTAGCGCTTAATATATATATAAAGAGACTTTTCTTATATATTATAAGGCTTTTATATTACTTAATAGTATTAGGTTAGCTAGTAAGAGGACTACCTATACGCGGTACTAGCTACGAACCTATTAATATAGAGCTAAATGTCCTTAGAATTAATAAGTAAGGCGCTCTTACGCGTCTAATATAATTATTATAATGAACTAATCTCTAAACTTAAAGATAATAATAATACTACTCCTATTACTAACCTAACGCGGGATTTTGCTACAGTCAGTGGGGTATATGAGGTTTCCCATTCTTTTATCCTCTTTATATCAGGACTGAAAGTTTGCAGGCATCTCAACAACAAGAGAACGATTCTGATTGCGGGATACATATGATATACAATGTCGATTGTCTCGCCTCAAATCGAATCACATTAGCGGAGCAGATAGACGGTGTTCAATTTCGATATCATTATCTGGAACGCCTGCTCGATATAGAACGTCGAGGGTAGAGTGAGCGGTAACTAGCGAATATGGTCGTGCCTTCAAACAGGACATTCAGGATCAAACGGCGCCGCGTACCTGAAGACAATTCAGGGGATGAGCCAGATCCGAAGCCACAATCTAGAAAGATTCGCAGGGTGTTCTGAGGAGGTAATGAAGGCTTGGGATAACGCAATCGCCGAAGAGAAAAGCCACATTAGACTAGCGGCAGCGGAAATATCTTCGACGGCGAAGGCCATCTGTCGACTTGTCGAGTATAAGTTACTGTTACGCGTGGGTGAATGGATGTTATCAATGAAGATTTTGCAGGACGTAGGGAAGTTCAGAATCTAGGGTGCGCCCTCCATGCAAAATGGCTTCAAAGCCGGAGCCAATGACAAAGGAAAAGCAGTGACAAGAGCACTCTCAAAATTCATAGACGAAGCTCATCCTGAGCTTTAAGGGCGGAAATCGGCGAAGGAGCGAGAGCTCAGGTATCATTCATATCGAGAATAGTGGTGGGACAGTTAGATATGGATCCTTTTATATAATGCGTTTGGTGCGGCGATTCTATTACACATCCCAGGAGGTCACCGTACGACAGGAGGATATTCGGTCTTAAACAAATAGTGAGAACGGATCAATACCAGTCGTGAGGCATCATGATTGACGTTGGTGCAGATACGTGCGGATTAAATCCAACGAACATGAACCCTTTATCCAAGCCCTGCAAGAACTTCGGCCAGACTTAAAGAAGACTGTGTCTGAGCTAGACGATCAGCTTGGGATGCTCGGAGACGACATCGTGGACTTACTAGGACGACTTCAGCATGAGGATGCATCCCAAGAATCAGAAGTTGAAGGACCTGACGCGCTGGAGAAGGTTGACAACCATGATGGCTTGTACAGTGAGCGTGGGGATGTGGAAGACCGCAATCTGGGGGGAGAAGGCGGAGAGGTACAGTTGATGCCAGGCAAGGGACCGCGCTAAGGAAGTTCTCTTGTGCGCGCGCATCCTACTCTCACGTGATGAAAATCCCGGTCCGCCTAGGCGCAGAGTTGCAACAAGGCAGTATTTGGGCCTCTTCTCCCTTTTCCGTCTTCTTCTCTCAATACCAGCAATAGTTTGAAAAGAAGAGCTGTCAACCCCTGTGAAGCAATTTTCTTCAAGTGCAATCTGTCTGGCCTCAAACTCCTTTTGCACCTTTGTCCGCCAAGGCATCCTGGCCTGACCAGTCTCCAGTAACCTAAAGCCGGTTCCAGTATGACTGGTCTGGTGCCTGGGTCCAAGCGAGACCAGTCGCTTCCGGGCCCGGTTCAGGTGGCCTGTCATCGCTTTGCTCTAGGCGAAGCCAAGACCAACCGGACTAGTCATCATCTTCTATAGTGACCTATAGGGATGAGTGCTTGCAATCAAACTCACTTCGACGACATGGATTAGCGCTTGAACCTCCACTGCGAACACGCTAGATAGAAAACCTATGTAGAATCGACAAACACTAAAAAGTGCGAGTATGGCCTAGATTTGTGGGTGCATCCTAGAGCCTGCAGCCCTTGGATGATTCTAGATGCGCGCAGACATTCAAGAGCGCGAGTTCTCTCCAGCTAGTACTCCTTCTCAGATCACGAGGATGGAGATCGAAAAGATGATGATGACTGTGAGAGAATTCTTGCTCTGCTTTGCTTATCTCCTTTTCCTTTTGTTTCTCCACCTCTGACTGTATCGCCTTCAGCGTGTCGTCTATAGTTGCTTGTTCTCTTTTGAGCTCCTCTCTCTCCCGCTCGAACTGGCGAGCGTCGGCTTGGTACGCGTTGTTCTCATCTTGAAGTTTTATCATCTCTTGATCCTTTCGGAAAATCAACTCGTTCACTGTGGTATCGAGCTCGTCGATCCGCTCCTTCTGGCGAAGACAAAGACCATAAACACCCTCGACATTACTGATCTCTTCGCCGTAAGTCTGCACATGATAAAATATTCTCGATATCCTGCGCACAGCGTCTAGGCCTGTGTCTAGAGCCTCTGGCGTCAGGTCCCGAAGGCTGGTGTTGGACGAAGTCCTGGAGATCTTTGCCTTCGCCTTGCCTTTTCCCTCAGGATGGACATTCCCATTCGTTTCGGCCGAGTCCCTCGAGTCTTTCGGTGCCATCTTAAGAATAGTCAGTCCTGGGCAGTCAAATGGGGCTGTACTCGCAGCACAGGTACTCGCAAATCAAATTGGAAAATAGGGTGAATCGAGGACGGCGTAACAAAGGGAAAATCATAGATAGAGGGAGGACATACACCTAAAATCCGACGAGAGGCTACTAGAACCAATTTCTTGCTTGTAAAGAGAGAGCCGAAGACGGCACGAGCGATGATCTTGCTTTTAGAAACACAATCACTCCGCTTCTTTGGAGCTTTTGGGACGTTGAGCCTGCCCATAAAACGTTCGTCGAGGCCAGTTAGGAGGTAAGGGGATGCAAGAAGCGCTGGGGCTTATCCAAACATCAGTCAACTTCTCGTCCATCACGATCGCAGCTCCTCGGGGGGAGCCGCGCGAGAGTCCGTTACATTTGGTAGGACGACGCCGGTCATTAGAGGTGCTACGTCGAAACGTTGCAGGGATTTCTTAGGCTGCCATGCGTCTACTGACGGTCTCGCGTGCACAGTTCGCCGAAAACAATCTCGTGCATAAAGCAGACCAAATGAGGGATTACCACGTCGAGGAGTTCATGTGCGGTAGATCTGCATCTAAAGCGTGGTGGAGCGGGGATGACGAAAGAATAGTTTACCGGATAGATGTGATAGTTGCGCAGGATACTTGGCACTATCATCAAGCCACCCTCGCTCAAGGAAGACGATTGGCTGAGGCTTTCTTCCGAGAAGCTTAGCATTGAGCCATCAATGTTCCGTGCATCGGCCAATAGCGGATCAGCCGCGAAGTTCGCAGACCCGGATATTAATGACTTCAAGGTTCACATTCTACAGAGTCAGATGTTATAATCATGCCTTTCTCCTCATCAACGGTGACGGAATTGGCTTGCAGGTAACAGTGCTACCAGAAAAGCTTGTAGCCGTCATTGGAGCTTCAAAATGGCATAGCGGTATTGTGGGAGCGAACACCGCTGGCAGCAAAATCTTCTCGCTAACGCTGTGTCTTGGCGTTATTTATGTGAGTAAAAAGGAAGCGGGAACGACAATCCCTTTTGAGCTAGCAGTGGCTTTGGCGTCTGTTGTGGGGTATTCGCAAAGAGATGGATGGGGGTGGTACTACTGGTAGGATATGTGCTTTTTTTCGTGCTTATCCACACCACCTTGACTGAGCGAGAAAGCGTCACGGTGCAGGAATTAATGATGTGTCCTCATATGATTGATCCAATTTCGGTCCTATCCAACCTACCTCGTCCCACTGATCCCACCCTTCCAAAGCTGAGAATCGGGTTCGATGGAGATCCACGAACGACAGCGAGAGGCTTGGAGGACCTCATGGTTTCTTAAACGTAGAGGGGACTATCGGTTGAGTGCCCCGCCTCCATCTTAGAACAAATGATCATAAAGGTATGTATGATTTACCGGCATTTGCATATCTACCTCCCATTTCAGTCATTTACCTTACAGCACATAGTTCGTGTTCCATCTCTCGACTCTCTGAGCTAGATTCGCTCTAGATTCAAAACAGCAGGCTAGCTTAGCACATTTTAGTGATAACCCGCTTCTAGGCCTAGCGATGCAAGCAGAGAACTGCGAGAAAGGCTATTTCGTAACACTCAGCATCACAAGACCCCATACTACTTATACAACTGTCATCCAGTTAGGGTCATCAACGACCTGCGTAACAGCCACAGTAACTGGACAACAAGCCATTGTGACTCCAACTCGGACTGCAGCGTCTGTCACCAACCAGACCCCAGTCTCTAATAATGATGGTAACACCTCAGCTACAACAATTGGAATTATTGTGGGATGTATCATTTTGGTGGTTCTATTGCTGCTTGCCATTTGCTGCATTCCAAGACAGCAGGAAAAGCGTCCACCACGGCCGATAGCGGGCCCCCCGGGACTGCCGGGACCGGAAGGACGACAGGGGGCGCCAGGCATTCACGGAGCACCAGGTATCCACGGACAGCCAGGTCCGCAGGGAGCCCAAGGTTATCCTGGACTACCAGGGGCAGCTGGTCCAGCGGGACCAGCTGGGATGCCAGGAGCACGTGGTGACCCTGGAGAACGAGGAGAACGAGGAGAACGAGGACGAGGAGGACGAGGAAGACGAGGAAGACGAGGAAGACAAGGACCCCAAGGACCCGGCTGGGTTCCTTGGGCAGATAGATATCAAGGACTCCAAGGAGCCCAGGGGGTGCAGGGGGTGCAAGGGGTGCAAGGGGTGCAAGGGGTGCGAGCCTGATGGGAGTTCCATCCAACCTGCTCTCTTTAGTGATGGAGCCACGCTATACATTTAAATTTGCTAACATCAGGCCCACGTCCATGCTTAGTGCTTCACTTTAAGCTAATCATACCTATTTGTGAACGTCTCATGAAATGGAAATGGTTTCTTGTAAAGAGCCGCGGATTCTTCTGTCTCAACTGCTGTATAAGTGGTTGAGCCCTACGATTGCTATAGGCATGGGTCCCTTACCCCTCGATAACGGAGATCAACTAGTGAAGGAAGGGCGAAGACAACAGGTCAGTCTGAATCTGGAGCCAAGATTGCTCTGTCAAAAAATTCAAATGGAAAGGTTGAAAGGCTCGCGGTCGACCCTAAGGGAGGAATACATTGCAAAGTAGGTTTCCTTTTCGACAGAAATACTTATCATATAAGTTTCATCTCTGGCACGCTTTGAGGAAATATTTATCGGAGCTACCTTGGTCTCACCCAGTCGTTCCGACGAGTGCTCCCTCGACGAGTACTCCCCCCCAGCGAACCTTCAGGCTTTGGATACTGAGGGAGTACTGGCTTCACGTAGAGTGTCATGATTTGTCTAATCCTGGCCTGCGCTGGTCGGCCGATGGGGTGACTCGGGTTAAGGTGGAAGGAACAGAGGGCGGAGCGGACGATGTGAGTCTAGGTGGTGGTGGTGGTGGTGGTGGAAGAGCAAGCATTTAGGGTTAGGCAGCAGGCGCTTGGAGTATGAAGGCTGGTGCCGATGATGTTGTAACTGTAGTAAGCCATTGAGAGGCTGGGGGTGGGCAGTGAAGTGATGTGGTATAGCTGGCGCTGAGGGTATAAAACTTCTAGTGCAGAAATGATTGGTTGCTCTTGACAGCGTATTAGTCATCCAAAATGTCGCCGGGCGCTTCCCCTCAACTCTTCGCCATCGACTTCAAATTCATCAAGCCTGCATTCTCTTCTCGTGCCAATCCAGCGATCAGGTTTGCCAGGAATTCCATGAAGCCTTCTCACTCTAATAAAACTTAGCTAGCCGCAGTAAGGCATAAGATTCGTTACAGCCTAGGCCCGTCGCCTCCTGCTTCAACATGGCCAGCCTTTCGCAAAACGATCGCACTATAATCGCAGAGCATCCTTTGGAGGAATGTCTGGATCACTTACAAGATTCACTTCGAAAAGCAGAGCAAATATACGCCGGATTCGCTCTCGTATAATGGCACTGTCGATAGTCATGACCAAGGACCTCGAAAGGCAATATCGCGACTCCTTAGTGCTCTAGAGGGCCACGAAGTCGCACTTGATCTTCGGTTAAAGAGGAGTGGAGATATAGCTTCTGAGCTATTGACGCTTCGCAAACGCGTCCGAAATGGCAACTTCAATTACGAACACTACCGTGCGCTATCACGACTTGTCATCAAACAAGCCCCCGACGTCGACATCTGGAATGCCGTTCTCGACCTCATTATCACAGTCTCCCGAACCACCCCTCCTACAAGCGTTCCTGTCTCCTTCGATAGCACTCCTATTACGCATTCGTCTTCCTCGCAGCAACGAGGTGAACAAACCCAGAAACTAGTAGAAGGAAGGATCTTCGAAGAAATAAGGGAATGCACATATCAGAATGTCGACGGCTTCTTCTCAAAATATTTCGAGGGAAAGCGTTGGACCGGGCGTACGAAGGAAATCTATCAAGCCGTACAAGATCGACATGTGGATGGACGATGGACTGATTTCCCTCAGTCACCGGTACAAAATACTGTCTGTAAATGGTGGTTTCATTTTCAAGACGAGTTCCTATCGAGTGAGCGGGGCGTTTACTACACGAGCACCACCAAAGATCTGACGGGCTCTGAAGCTAAACGTCAAATCGATCTGTTCGTCAAGCCCAACAACGAAAAGCTGTCGAAGGTAGTACATAATTGGGAGGACGTTGAAGTGATCGGTGAGCTCAAGGAGTCGGACGAGAAAAAGAAAGCCACACTGCTTCAAATTGGTAGGTACGTCCGCGGTGTATTCTCCAGTCAGCCGACCCGCCGATACGTCCACGCCTTTACTCTCTGTGGGAATGAGATGCGGGCGTGGGTGTTCGATCGTTCTGGTTCTTACAGCTCAACTGTTTTCGATATCCATGAGGAGCCAGAGCTTTTTACCCGTACGATTGCAGCATATATAATGATGAGCGACGAAGAGTTAGGTCTTGACACTTTCATCGAGCGAGATGATGGCGATCAGTTCATAACCATCGTGGAAGATGCGACGGGCAAGGAGAGAAGATTGCAGTTGGAGTCGGTTCCCATTGCCTATCAACGGGCGATTGTGTGTCGCGGCACGTCTTGCTTTCGTGCCAGAACTCTCAACTCCAAGGATTTGCGGTATGTCGTCAAATTCTCCGGGGTCTCCGATAAGCGACGACCGGAAGCCGATCTCCTCAGATTGGCACGTGAAAGAGGAGTAAAAGGGGTCGCCAAACTCTTTGGTCACCATCACATCACCAGTATTGCGGACATGCGCGAGGGGCTGAAGTTTGGGAAGCCTTACGATTTTCGGAATACCACGTTGAGTCCTGCATTATCCTTTTCGCAATCTCAGTCACTCCTCTCTCAATCATTCGGCCAGCTTCCCGGCTTAGGCACTGCTGGAGAGCCACCGAAGAAACGAAAGTCTGTTGACGCTGGAGGGAGCCCATCCAAGAGATCAAGGTCCAACAGCCAGAGCCTTGATAAAGCTAAGAGGAAGAATGAGGTATACAGCCAAACGACGAGTCTCTATACCCATGATGAGAGCTCGTTTGACAACCGCATTTTTCGTTGCTTGGTGATCTCGCCGGCCGGTCGGGCGATTCGTGATTTTCGGTCAATCCCAGAGCTGCTGGAGGTCCTTCGCGACGCAATCAAGGCGCACAGGTCTCTGTATACAAGTGGCAAGATATTGCACAGGGACATCTCCGAGAATAACATTATAATAACAGATCCAATGGAAGCTGATGGCTTTACGGGCATGTTGATCGATGAGGACCTTGCCAAGGAGATTGGTAGCGGGCGGAGCGGCGCACGCCATCAGACAGGCACAATGGAGTTCATGGCGATTGAAGTGTTACGCCGTGTTTCTCACACCTATCGGCATGACCTCGAATCATTTCCACATTCAAGTTTCTCTCCGCGTCGAAACTGGGCTGTCAGAGGCATGGGCGGCGGCGTAGCAAAGCATGATGCATGATAGCTACAAAGTAAACGATAGTTAGTTGATTGGATAGCTGTGCCTAGTACTCGTACCTCCAGGGAAGGGTGAGAGATAAGGAAAGATATACAACATCGGAACAATGATGCGTTAAGGCGTGTCACGTGTCACGATCTCTGCACCTTCTGCTGCCTGGATGATCGGAGGCCTCACTTCCTCCCATACAGCGAGATTCTGTAGCTCCGGACTGGGCAGTCAGTCTGACGAGCTTTACTGCAAACAAACTACTGCCCAAGATTCTTCCCAGCTGCCTCAAAGACGTATTATCAATTTCTTCGAGTCAAGATGGCAAGCTCATCTACCCCTCCAGACGTGGAATCACTTCTCGATCAGCTGAAAACCCTAGAGAAGCATCCCTTAGAAGATGATAGTTTGAGAGAGCGACTCTATGAAGCGACCCGGAGGCTGAATTGGGCTTTGGAAACCCCTTCCATGACCATTCAGCGCATGCTGTATACAGTGAGGACTTCCCCGGCACGAGAATGTCTCGTAGACTAATTGTCATCTCTCTGTACTAGCCTCTACAACTCATCATGGCCAGGACCGCCAACGACATGGAATTGCTCGATATGCTTTCCAACAGTAGTCCACCAAGCATGAGCACCGACCATCTTGCTAAAGCGAAAAATGCCGACCCGATTCTATTAAGTAGGAGCTTTCCCTCCATTATGCTACAGGTCTCCTTGATACTAACTCGCTTGAGATTCAAGAACGTTTGCTAGCATATCTTGCGTTAGTGGGCATGATTGAGGAGGTAGCTGAGGATGAATGGGCTGCCACCAACATCACCAAAGCGCTTGCTATTCCAGGCTATAAAGCTGGTATTCGTCACAAGTACGTTACTTTAATGAATCAATTATGATCTTGATTAACCCATGAAGTCTTGACGAAACACTGTCATCCTGGCAAGCCCTTCCGTCCTTCCTCAAAGACACGTCCTACCAAAATCCCTCGGACAGCCTGCACACCTGCTTCCAACGCGGCCATAATACTGACCTTCACGCATTCAAGTGGGCTGCAGCTCACCCGGAATCATTCAAGAATTTCAATCTATGGATGACAGCATCTCGGATGGGAAAACGGAGTTGGCTGGACGAATTCAACTTCGAACAAGAGGTGGCATCAAATTCAACACCCGAAGAAGTCATATTTGTGGACGTGGGTGGCGGTATAGGCACCCAATGTCTCAACCTCCGTACAAATTTCCCACACTTAAGGGGCCGTGTGATATTGCAAGATCTTGCAACACCCATCAAACAGGCGCTGCCGGTGGATGGGATGGAAGCCATGGTGCATGATTTTTGGACCGAGCAACCTGTCAAAGGTCTGTTCCACTCAAAGCAAAGTCGAAACACTGACTGACCTCGATTCCTAGGCGCGCGCTCCTACTTCCTCCGGAAAGTGATGCACGACCACCCCGACGAAAAGTGCATCGTCATCCTACAGAACATAATGAAATCTATGGGCCCATCCTCGGTTATTCTTATCGACGATATGATTCTGCCTACACGAGACGTGCATTGGCGCGCGACACAGATTGACCTGACCATGATGGCCAGTCTTGCTGCGATGGAGAGAACGGAGAATCAGTAGGTCGCTATACTGGATAAGGCCGGCTTGAAGATTATCAAGATGGTGGTATAGAATAAGGATTTGCATGATACGATTGTCGTTGTTCTGCCGAAATGAGGGTCTCGGAGGGCCAAGTGGCCTTGAAATTTTAGGTGCTAGAAAAGATTCAATAGAGAGAGATACTAAAATCAACAGACTAATTTCTTCTTTCGTTAAGACTAGTAATCTCTAGAAGGGTTCACTGGCAAACTGGTTATACCTAGTAACTGGTCGCCATGCAGGGCTGAAGCCTAGAAGTAACCGCGGCCGCTAAAAAGTGCCCTAGAGACTCGTTTACCTGGTAATAATCCGGCGCCGTTCCAGGTGTTTTTAGAGTTCCCTAGGGTACCCGTTCTAGGGGGCGTCTAAGCGGCTTCTAGGCTTCACCCCTATAGGGTAGCTAGTTACTATCTATAACTAATTACCTAGTAAATCCTTCTATATCTTAAACTATCTATATATAAAGTTATATCCTTCGTCGTAAATCGAGTATAATAATAGTACTATACTATTAAAATTTATTATTTCGATTACTATTAATTACTCGTAGCTCTACCCTTGAAAGTCTCTCTAAAATAGGGTTCTAATACTAAAAGATAACTCGACTAGTTATTAGTAGCTTATCCTAGAGTAGTAGGTCCTAGAAGATCCCTTATAAAGTATCTTAAAATAGTTTTTTCGCTACTAAACCTTAATAGTATATAATTATATAAACCGTAACCCTACTATTTTATTACTAATAATTTATTAACTAGGGGAGTAATTAAAGAGATAATAATTTGAATTATTAAGTACTTACTAAATATAAATATAATAAAACGAGGATATATTAAATATTATATCGTAGTCTATTTATCTACCTTTAATATTTAATAGAAAGTTATTTAAAGAACTAATTTAGAGACTTATATTAATAAAATTATATAGTAAGTAAATATTTTATTAAAAAAGGTAGGAAATAACTTAAGATTATTAGAATACTAGGTTGGTAGTCACCTCGTAGGTCATATTATGGTGGGTAGCAGAAGGTAAAAGGTCTAGTATTGTAGCTACTGCGAGAACTCTGCTAAAAGTAGCCTGTAGGCTTAGTCAGCCCCTAGTCGGCACCGTAGCTGACTCTCTCTACACAGTTGCTGTACTAGCACCAGTAGCACTACTATTTAACATTAATTCTAATTTAAAAGGATCTTTACCTCTATTAATACTTTAATTAGTCTCTTCTTTCTTTTAAAAGATACCTTAAGGCTTAATAAGGGCCTTATTAAGGTCTGAACTTACAGTGCACAAGCTGGCCCTAGGGAGCTAGACTAATATAGTAGTAAACACGACCGCCTATTACTATAGAGGACCGAATGTGGTATGAAGAGAAAACGGAATAGAAGTTATAGAGAAGGCAGGAAAGGTAAGGGTTTTTACCCGCGCCTATGCTTGGCATAGGCACACGGTTTCCCCTACGAGTCGGCTACCGTCGTGGCGACTATAAAATACCCGCAGGCCCCCGTAATTATCTTTCATTAGTTTAGATAGACGCGTGTATAATTCATTCATTCATTCATTCAAGGTCTAAACTTATAATATAATTATAATACTTAAGAAGTATTACTTATTTTATAATTAATAATTCTAATTATATATAATCTTATAAAAAGACTTTTTTTAAGTAAGATTAAAAATCCTCTTAATACTTATAGATGATATTAGATATGAAAGGATATTCTTAGCTATATATTTTAAATTTAAATAAGTTAAAGTATTATCCTTTTAATACTCTTATATAAGAACTAGAAAATACTTATTAAAATCCAGATTTTATATAAGAGAAGTATAACATTTTATTTCTTAGTAAGTAGTAGTATTAATAAGGTAATTTTAAGTCTAAATATAATAGATATATATATATATATTATATACTCCCCGAACTTAGGATTTGGAATTACCGTTTTCTGCGGAACCCAAATGTCGGCCTTACCTGCCTTTTATCATGCAGCTCAATCTGTTTGCAGGTCAGCTCTATTTGAGAAACTATGAGGAGTATCTTTCGGTCTGTCGGTTCTTGGGACTGTGTTTTCGCCCGCCTTGCGAGCAAATTCAGGTCGGCTGCGACGGATTCGTCAGTCCAACTGGCAGGCTAGAGTTCGATGCAATCATGGAGAAAGAATGTCCCATTACGACCAGTCCGGTTGAATTTCTGAGAATGCTGATGGCGTTGAGGAGGAAAAGACAGAATTTTCAAAAGTCTCATTTTGGTAGAATTCTGCATGGTGAATTATTGGTCAAAGAACACTTCCAAGGGTAAAGAAATTCGAGTCACCAGCGATCTCGCAACCTGTGGTTGGAATATGTGGCGGGTGCCCTTTTTTCTGTTCCTTTTTATTCATTTGGATACTTTGTATTTGACGATTTTGTGTGAAGACATGTTGAACAAACGCTAAATGAGGAGAATGTCCTACCTCAGAAATCGATCTCATTCTCAAAATCTATCTGAAAGGAGCTTAACTGCGGAGCAACCATACAGTAGGTTGGCAGAGAAAGTGGCTGTGCATGGCTAGTGGAAGCTTCTGGAACGCACCCCATGATCCCTGGCAGAGGTGACGCATATTGTTAGGCCCCGTCATAAGCAGGACGACTCAAGAGCCGTCGCTGGTCATGACCGGCGAAGTTGGAGGAGCCTAGGCAGCAGCAGGCTGAGCCAGGCGACAGAATGTTGTTATTAACAATGTGAGCAGCTATAGCCGGGTACGAGGGAGCCATTTCAGGCTCCTACCTGCTGTGCCCCTGCACTGCCCCATAGTGCTCCCTCTTGCTCCCTCGATGCTCCCTCTTGCTCCCTCGGTGCTCCCCCCTGCTCCCTCGTTGCTCCCCCCTGCTCCCTCGCTGCTCCCTCTAAAGCGGCCCTGCTCCCTTTCCTCATCGAATGGCGCAAAACGAGAGATCTTCTAAGGTACGCACAGACATACTAACACGAGGTGAGTAAACGTGCAAGGTGATTTTCTTGTGCTGGCGTATGAATGGCAGTAGCGCGTGAGCTTCGTATGGACTCAGCACCACGCAGTCGACCGTGTTGCCGTTCTTTCCACTTGCGACCCAGTGAACAGGCCTAAGAAAGGAGTCTAAATACTGATTTTTGGCAGCGTGTACCGTCCGGGCAAAATCGGCCGTGACCAGTAAGTGCTCTGGCCATGTTTCCACCTCAAGACATTCGTTGGCACTTGTGTCACCGAAAAGCTCGAAGGCAGGCTGAAAGGCATCCGAATCACGATCAAGGGTACCTTGGTGAACGAAGCGCTTTACATCTCGATGAACGCTGTGGTTGTGAGGTGCAAGTGCCAGCGGACGCTCAACTTGTCGCTCCTGCTCATTCTCTGGAGATAGCTCGCGCTCCTGTTCCTCCCGAAGTGTTGCATTATTAAATGATGCTAGTTCGAATTCTCGACACTTGGCCCGAATAGCTTCCAACTGCGTCTCACGTTTCGAGAGTGATTCGTCCTTCACGTTATATAATAAGACTTGTTCTTCAGATCGTCGTGCACCAAATCCGTATCGATCCTGGAGAGTTTGCGCCTCAGTTTCGAGCAACGACTTTGCGGTCTCTAGAGCGGCGCCATTGCCTCGACCGTCTGGAGAATCCAACCATGCTTTATGGCGACGCTGATACCGTATCCCTTGTGTCGCCCACAACGGAATGCATTTTTTCGTGTTATTACACGTTTCCGAAATGCTCCATTGCAACACATCGGCTACCTCGATGGCATCGCCGCGGGTTTTACCGCTGCAGTGGATAATTTTGCGTTCAACTTCCATTGGCCCACAAAACATAACTGATTGACCTTTCCCCAGCTTCCGCATCCGCATGCACGCTGTTTGGGTTAGCAGTGAGAAATGTCATTGATGAGATCAGGTCATACCCTGTACGAGTCGATCCTTGATGAGATCAGGCCCTAGAGTCACAGCGGCCCGGTAATCCGTCGGTAGCTTCAAGTCCGTCCCTCGTGTATGAGCCTCATCGAGGTACACCAGCACTGGTCCATCTGTTTCGCAAAAGGGGAAATCATCAGCGGTTCCGTGACGCCGTCACGGCTTAATACCGACAATTCGTTACAATCGTCGAAGAATACCGTTGCCTGTGATTCTGATGCCGGAACGCGCGAAAGCCATGACCGTGCGACTTCCTCATTCTTCCACTCCAAAACTTGAGCTCCCACATCGAGAATAACGCGCACCGGCGGCTCTGACCTGATGACTATTTGCAGCAATGACTCCGTATCGAGGCTTTCCCTTCCGGACTCCTGCGTGGCATGTTTGAAAGAGTTCTCGGGCCGCAATAGACAGTCGAGCACTCCAGCATTTGTGTGAAGTTGTGGCGGGAGGTTGCACTGACTGATAGACAGTGGTAAAATATATCTACTGTCATTTGTCCCACTGAAACCCGTCGTCGGGTGAACCTTCGCACGTGCAATATCCCAGCCTGAGGATGACAGTTTCTGTGGAAACTCCTTCATCTCCTTCGGAAACACGATACGTGACAAATAGAAATCGATGGCGCCTTTGGCGAACCGCAACGGAGGGAAGACCATCTGAGAACATTGCGTAGGGTCGCTCAGATTGATGCCAGTCAATTGTTGAAATGCGAACGGTAATTCAGGAGCGTCTTGAACCCAGCCTTCATATTCCTCCTGGGCATGGTCGGACAAAAGCAGCTTTTCGAAGGCTGTGTATAACTGCTCATCCGAAAGGCCACCGTGGTAATAACTTAGACATGTTAGAACAATGGTGGCATCGGGGTGGCTGAACTCAGCCCGCGTTGCTGGATTATCCTTTGCACGATAAGGTACAGCAAGCATGGTCCGCGAAAGGTCAAGTCCGTAATTAACGCGCCATCGCTTCTGCTGCAGACCAAATGCCAGGACCCCACCAGCAATCAGGCCTTTGAGAAGAAGCAGGCTCCTCCTTATCGAGTCAACGGCAAAAACGTGATGCTGCAATGGTTCGATGTCGGCTTTCCCCATGTCGAGATCTGTGAGGAACCTGAACAAAACATCCCGCACGTGTTGGGGGAGATTCCACACCGGTACTCCCGGCAGACCCGCTTCACAAACTTCTCTTGCCACCATCTTCAGAAGTTTGTCAGCGGCGGAAGTGTCTAGAATCCGGACGCGAGGGAAACTCCCAGGGCACACAGACCGTAGCTCCAAGCCTTAAGGGAAGATTTGAAGGACTGGTTGTATGAAGCGGGTCACAAGTCCCAAGATATGCTCGATAATGGTCCATCGGTCCGGGCTGAACTCAATTGCGCGTTGGGTGCCCATAGCGTAAATAAGCTCGAACCGGACACTCAGAATCTCATCACTTTCGTCGAGGACATCACGCGAGTTGTCGTTCAGCTAACGCTGTGTCTCGATCAGCACGTCGCCCAGCTCCGATTCGCCAGATAGAAGTCGTTCGAGGCCCATCAGCTCAAATGAAAGGAGGTGTTCTGGCTGGACGAGCAGTACCCCACGGGTGCGCATACATTCCTCGCACAGGTTCCGGATTTGCCTCGCCTTGTGCACGTCTAACCGGACTGACCGTGAGATCGGCATGTGGAATATGCGTCTGCCGAGCATGCCACAGAGCTTCCTCAGCAGCACATGGAACATCTGGGTTGATAATGGTTTGAGGACGACGATCCGCACAAGCTTCTTTCCGTCTGCCAGAGCTGCAGCTACAATAGGTACGATGACGGACGACTTTCCCTCGCCCATGTTCAGCTGCAAGATCGAGTTCGTACCGGACGACGGTGAAATCATTTCCCGAGCGATTTGAGCTTGCACCTGTCGGATCAAGATGTTGTTTTCGATTTCGAGAAGCAGCCAGTCCGGATAACGCAGCGGGTCCCAATCTCGATGGCCCGGGTTGCTGAGTTCGCTCAACAGTTCCGAGTCGTTTCCAATACACGCCAGGAGGCGCTCGGCCCGTTGCAGATTTGAGATGGCCACTCCATACTCAGTCAGAGAAGCTTTCCAGCCGTCGCGCAATAAGGCTACTTTATCACCCGCCAGATGTTGGAGGAGCGATATGGTCGACAAGCGGGGCCACATTTTCGCCTCCCAAGCCAGCCGACGCGTGGTGGACGGTTCTGCCTGGAGGCAATGACAGATCGCTTGATATACATCTTCGACATGCCTTTTGCACAGCGTCAGATAACTTGCTAGCAGTGGCTTGAGGGCTTTTGCTGATCCGCTGAGTCTGCTTTCCGCACTGCTGTGAAGCGAGTCGAAGCTCTCCAACAAGTCAATGGCGTATCGATGCTCATAGCGACCTGAAGCTTTCGATAAGAGACGCACTAAAAGTGACTTGAGTTCATTGTGGCTCCCCGTACCTTTGTCTTGCTGTCTGATCCAGGAATGAAAGTTTTCGAGAGGAGCCGAGGGAAAGCTGGGAGCCGTTCTCCCCATAATGTCACAGAAATCGACATGACTCCGCTTTCGACAATAATTGTAATGGGGCTCGGAAAAGGAGTACTCCAGCAGGCTTTGGTCTCCGGCATCCAGATCGTCTAGTATATTTTGCGTTTCACCGATAGATTCTTTAAACTTGGCGTTGCGATACCAGCTTCGAAACCAAATCCGTGCATCATTTGTGGCCTCCTCCACGGAAACGTAGGTGTCGAAATCAATGCCTACTGGATCGCAAACATTTGTTTCAGGCCACTGGCCAATGAGGGCTTCCGCGAAGTGGCCGACGCATTCCTCCACTGCCGCTTGGTACTCATCCCTTCGACGCTGGTCAGCGTCTGCGAATGTTTCGTAGGAGAATTGAGGCAGGTTGGATTCCGGGCACAAATAGAACGGGCTGCCCCTGTTATTAGTCACGTCTACCAACTTCTCTTTATCCGGTCTGTAGCCATGCGATAGTTGGAAAGAAGCAAAGTCCGGCAGTCTTGTCGCACGAAATTCGGGGACTGTTGCGAAAGCCAGAAGTGTCTGGACAAGCTCTTGTTTCGCGTGCTGGGAATATGTCAGAGTGGATAGAAACATCATGATTCTGTATTTATCTTTATCGACCACACTGTGAGATAAAGCGTTGTGTAGCGTACACCAGTCTTTGGGAAGGTACTTGGCTGGTGGATCCAGCCATTTCGTATCATAGCCGATAGGCAAGGGATCTTTTTTTCTGCAACCTTGGAGCGGCTCCCCCCATGACTCGATCTCATGGAGCAACTGTGAACAGCCTCTCACGTTTGCAGACCAATCATCGACTAGCTTTGCAATGTGACAAACCTGGGACTCGCGTATATTGTCCGAGACTTGGTCTCGAGCGATATAGACGACATCAAGAGCTGTCGTGTGATTTTCTGCTCCGAATTCGTGTACACGATATGCAGCATCTCTGATGGCTGCCCTTTCGAGCAAGTGTAGGTCGCCGCAGATATCTGGAAATTCCACCGGCTCATCATGAAATAGACTGAAAGTTCTTGCTTGATCGAAAATTGACCGCACAGATATGCAGAACGAGACGTGCTGCGAAAGTGAAGGGAGAGTCTCCCATTCCACCTCCTGCATCACCCGGAGGTGCCGCGGGTAGTACTGACGACGCGGGGTCAGTCGCGCAAGTAGCAATAACAAGTCAACTTCCGTTTGATCAAGACTAAGAAAGGACCGGACGAAGGGTGACCCTAATATCGAAAGGGCTTCCTCGGTGCCAGTCCGACCGGTGAGCTCGTCGGTCAGGCAGTGGGCTGTAACAGCGTGAAGATAACATTTGAACAGCTTGCTCTTCAGGCTGCCGTTATCAACAAGTCGCCCGATTTGACTATCGATATGATAGAGATGATACGAACGTTGTTGTATTGACGTGTTAATTTTTACACGTACGTGGGGGCCGTCAGGCTTGAGCACAACGTCGCCATGAGCGATGATAACGCTGCGCGACGAGTCATTAATTCCCTGAAGAACGAGCTTATTGACTAGTCCGGTCAGGGTGCCGAAAGATTGGTTTGCATCCACGGACATGCCACGGAATTGCTTTGATTCAAGCTGCGTGGCACCTTTTCTCAAGAAAAAGTCAAGCTTTAGTCGTGGCAAGTGCACTTCCAACACTTCCGTCTCATAGTTGAGTGTGACAAGTATGTGGATCGCATTTTCTAATGGACTTAGGACCGTTGACACCGCCTTTGCTGTAGGCGTGTGAATGTCAATTAATCTCGACGATCCACAGAATAATAAGTGTTCCCCTCGGCTGCCGGACTTCATCTGCCAGTTCCGTGATGTGGGCGTCCAAGGATTGAGTAACGGTCGCCATTCAACGGAGCCCGTGTCAATATCTAGCCAATGTGCGTAACCGTTGATGAAAGCCTGTGGAAAGTCGCCGTCTAAAGCATGCACTGGGAGAAGTTCGTAGACCTGTACTTTATTTTTGGCCCGGATAATGAGTTCGGAGTCGTGCATGCCGAAGTACAACTGTTATGGTATTCATTAGCAACACAAACAGCTCCGTTACCACACAATTCCGTCCACCAAAAAGCAGAAAAAGAAAAGAGAAAGGAGAGTATGTACTTGGTGACCAAATAACTCATTCCGAGCTTCGAAAATCATTCCACCCATAGCTGACGGGACAACATCGAGAACTTTCTGTCACGCACATCCATCGATCAGCCCTCGTTCTTTGCTTGATTGGTTAGGATATATTACCTCGCCAAATAATCGACGGAAAGTCGGATGTGATTCGTACGAGCGGGGAAGCCTTGTGAGCGGTGATCCATTGACAAGCAAACTTCCCTCCAGCAGGTTGTAGTGGACCAGCATCGACGAAGGACCGCCTTCATTCGATATCTCGGTCACGAGCCATCGCTCGCTGGGGATTTCTAAGGTCGTCCATGGGGATCCTGGCACATAACCCGCCCAAAGCCGACCAATTGTCCTATCAAGACCGTTGCACACCCCTAGAATTCGCTTGCGCAGGAGTGGTTCGAGAACGTATGATAGCCTCCAATATCGTCGCAATAGCATTTTTATTGGTGCAGCCAAGTCGTCTGTCACCACTGGGCATCGGTCGTGCACGATGATCGAGCATTCAGTCACGACCGCAATATCCTCGTCCGATTCAAGTAGATAAGAAACATGGTGTGGATCGATGTCAAATGTCCCATAACAAGTCAAGGCCATTTCAAGCGTCCGGGCATTCAGAATTTTTAGCTCCTCCTCCTTCTGTCCTCCTTGCAACTTTTGGCCCAATTCGCGGGTCCAGCGCAACGAGATTACTCGTGCTCGTCGCAGAAAACGGTAGCAACCCTCTTGAACCGCGTTGCAGGTAGAGAGGGAGAGCAGTCGAGCTGCAAGAGCGACAAAAGTACGTGCCGCTGTGGCACCCTGCCAGTTGCCTTCGATCGTCCCCACCGCATCGTTCAAGGCCGACAGTAATGATCTCCCAAACTCCTCTTCTTCAAGGTCGGCGTGGGATTCCCGACGCACGTCTCCTTTACTGAAAGGGCCAACCTGCCACGCAGCTTGGGTGAACAAAGATGCGTCTCATAGCAATTAACGTTGAGGATACGGGCGGTGAGTTCGCGAGCTATGTTCCGCCACTGTAGCCGATGACCAGACCGCAAAGCTCCAAAGGCGTAGTACTCATGCATCGTCAGCGCCTCAGGACACTGAGCTTGGCTAGCAATCACTTCATTCGAGGTGTGAATCGTATTGTTCACAGCGTACTGCAGGCCCCTGTACGGCCCAGGTGGGAGCTTGAGCGTGCACTTTTCACGCACATCGCAGCAATCTAGGAGCTCTTCCGTCCATCTCAACTTTTTCGAATCGTAAAGAGAATAAGTTAAGCCGTTATTGACGCAGACGTTGGTTTCGTTGGCCTGAGAGATATTTTGGTGTCGATAGTGCGAGATGACAAATGGTTTTGTGGTCGATGTGAGCTGGAGCCGTCCTGCCTGCGATTTAACGAATTTGTGTAAACCGACGTAGCTGTGGAGGGCGTATACTCCTTGTTGCTTGCCTTTGCCTCGACGTGGAGCTTGAGCGCCAGGGTCAACGGACAACATGTCGACAAGAATGCTATATGTGGTATCCCGCCATTTGGATACAACGGTTGGCACATCAAGCTCGAACACTGCGGCCTTTGCCTCCAAATCTCTCTCCGGAAGGGGCCACTCATGAACGTCAATGGTGAGTCCCCTGGCCTTTGACTTCAGTTGGCATTTCTGGCAGGAGCCGCTGTGCTCAGAAACCTGCTGACGTCTTCGCCAACGAGAGACGTATTGGCAATTCATTCCGTCTGATTGTGTAATCAGCTCATAGTATTGGTGGCGTTTCTTCGCGAGCTCAGATAGCTTTTCAGACCGTTCAGTCGTCGCTTCCGCCTCGATCTTTCGTCGTAGTTCCTGGTGATAATGTGACGGCCGCTCTAAGTAGCGCACGGCAAAGCTCTTCGGCCCATCATCAGACCGAAAGATGGACGGGAATCCCGGTAGAGCTGCTTTCCTTCTTGTCGCGAGATGCTGCTCAACGCGGAATAGCCGTTCCATCTGAGCCTTCCTGGGCAACAGCAACGGCTCAAACAGCGAGGGTGGGAACCCTGGGTTGTAGTCGTGTAACAACAAAGGGTAGTGGTGCAGCGCGCACTTGTCAAGCGCAACCCACAGGTCCATTATTGTGAGGAGCATCAGAGAAGCGTCTTCCGGCATATCTATATAAGCGGAAGAAGCTGCCGTTGCGTATATGTCAATGACCTTTGCGAGCGCCGTGCAGGCGTCTTTACGTTCCAGGTTTGCGCGGAGCCAGTCGTTGAGAGAGTGGTGCACCCAGAACTCCAGATCTGCCAGATACAGGCGGATTTGGCGTCCCTCAACTGGTAGCAGACTTAGGTCCGGCAAGCTTGAGCTGTTCTGTGAGATGCGGCGACCACAATCCGAAGAAAAGTGATGGTAGGTTAAAGGTGACGCCGACCGCGCTCGTACTCTCTCCAAGTACGGCCGCAATCTAGAGAGCGTTAGTTCCGTATCGTGGAGGAAGGATAGCTTCGATGGCTGCCAGTTCTCTTGCGTCCCTAGGGGATCCGGATGCATCTCCAAGGAACTCCATCTGCGAATCAATTCTTGCTGGACAGCCTTGATTGTCGTCTGTACATACTGCAGCCAGGCCGTTCCGTCCTCCGCCCCAAGTTTCAGCACACGGCGGCTGATCTTTGCTGTCATAATACAGAGCGTATCACTTGGTAGAGAAGCTTCCAGGGCGCCTCCCAAAACATGGGTCATAAAGAAGATCATGAATGACTTATACAGCCAATGTGGCTCTTCTTTATCATCTCGCATGAGACTCGTCTGCAGTGCAACGCGAAGGAAAAGCCACAAGGCAGAACGTCGCCAAGGTTTGAGAGCATCCTTCAACAAGACATCATCGCGTGTGTGCTTGTGGATGCGATGAACATTGCGCGACTGCCCAACGGCCCGTAGAATGCCCGTGAGCATTTCCGTCATGAACCTTGGGTGCACTGTGTCCCTGGTCACAATGACCTTCGAGTGTGCCTTTGTTACAGTTGGCAATACTTCCTGGGGCGTCTCAGCATCGACTTTGACGAGCAACTCAGCTAGCGGCTCGAGGAAGCTGGCATCCGCGATTCGATCTTGGCCGATTACTATCACTGGACCTGGAAAGCACCGTCGCAGTCGGCCCTTGGTCCCGTTTACGGCCTCGGTGGTTGGCGAGAGTTCGAAGGACTCGAATGAATATTCGCCTGAAAATCTTCTAACGATGAGTCCCGCGTTCTGGCCGCGGATGTGCAATGCAAGAATATCTAAATCAACGTAAACGATAATAAACCCCTACTTCACCCTCCGAAGGACGTTTTAACTGTACCTCTATCCATCATTTCCTTCAGTGTCATTTGCACCTTTTCGGCCACCAGTCCTCCCAAGTGGTCTCGGAGCTCGAGCATGTTGCCGACCATCTTAATGCAAGGGATCCACTCTGAGCGCTCTTGCTCCGGGATGTGAGCCTGGAGCGATCTTAATGCTGCCAGCAACTCATCTATCAAAAATGCGCTCTTCCTAGCGTCGCTGTCGTCTTTCTGCGGCAGTTTCGGAGGGAGGAAGACATGGTCTATGATATAATTCAAATCTTTGCGCATCCTGATGAATTACCGGATGGAAGTCCTCGGTACAAGAAGGATTAATTAACGTGAGCCTTTTGCCACAGATATTATAGAGCTGATGATTTTCTTTCATTTCTTAAGGTGACAAGGACCCAAGGTTGATGTGCTGGTCAAAGAAGTGGGGAACTCTAGGTCGGATCGCTTTGAGCCAGTTTGCTACCCCAGATCAAGCAAAGCGTCCGTCTCGGCCTTACCTGTTTCATCGCGCAGTCTCCAGCCCAGTGGCTCGTGTGGCTGAGCACAGATCTCATGCTGGGTCTCGACACAATCCCAGCAACCGTGTACGCTGGGTGGCGGCGAGTTGCCTTAGGGGAGCTTATAGAGAGACGATTACGGCAGGGGGCTGCCCAAGATGGAGAACAGATCGTGTTGGGCCCTGCGATGAAGGCTACTGAGGTGAAGGGGGATGGAATTGGGGATGAAGGTGCTTTTGCAATCAAGACGCTATCACCGTATTAGAACTTGTTCATGGAATTTTAATCGCTTGGCAAGCCTCTTGTCCACAGAAGTTTCGCCTACAGTGCGGCGGGAAAGCACTCTTCTATCATTCTAGCCTGAAGGTGATTTGAGAGACGCCTGCAAAACTGGAGTAGATCTCTATCACTAGGAAACCCTGTCAATCCACTGAGCTCCCAGGTAAGCCGTCACATTCTTTGCTGAGCGCGAGCTCCTGTGACTCTCAACAACATGCTGGTGAAGAATGTTTTAGATTATCCGGGAATGGTCAAGATTATCTGGATCTATAAATAGATGCAGACGGAATTTGTTCCACGATTGGCGACTACCCCACCATACGACCATTGCGTTGCTTTCATCAGCCTCATACTAGTCTCACTTTAACACAAGATAGCTCTGCCATAGTAGGGACCTCTAGTGACAAAGTTTCAACGACTCCAAGCCTAGCTCTTTCGAACCGACATGGCAGAAGTTGATGCGTAAGTAGACCCATTTTGATATAGCAGGAAATGATCTGACCTACTGGTTTAGTAGTAAACCCTGCTTCGATTTCAGGCGTGGGAAATGCAAATACGGAAATAGATGCAAGTTCACTCACGAGTCCAAGCCCACTTCAAAAGCGCCTCATCGCGAACCATGCCCATACTTAGGGACATCGAAGGGTTGCTTTAAAGGGCAGCAATGCAAATTCTCGCACGAAATCGTGGCAGGTAAAGATGGTGCCAGTACACAACCACCGCAGTCTACCGCTAGGTCACGACCGCAGAGCGAACTCGAAACCGGCTTCCGAGAGTGGACGTTTCTGATACCGAGGCAGAATACCCGGTTCCAAGTTGTGGAGGTTGGGAAGTTCTTCACGGTGGGCTGGGACCTCACCAGCAAAGAGCATACAGAAACTGGGCAACAGATTATCAAGAAGCTAGCAACTGAGGAAGGGCTGGCCATGATCAAGGCCCTTGCAGATGAAAAGCTCGATGGCGTCGAGCTAAGAACGAGCCTGCGTATCTTCAAGGACAGAACGCTTCCCTTTTTCCGAACCATCTCTCACCCGGACATTCTATCGTCCTTGATATTGGAGACTCCACTCGACACCATTTACACGTTCCTTTTTGGCCCAAACGGTCGTCGTGCTATCAATCTGTTCAAATCTACGACTTCCGCTCTTGGAGCTCTTGCGCGGGAAGAAACGGCTATAGATGAAGACCTGACGTCGATTGCGGTAATAGCGAGCTTAGCAGTGCTGGAGAGAATCGTGGAGTTAAACCAAAGCGCCCAGGTCATTACGGAGTTCACGTCGATTGTGAACGACTTTTCAACCTCAATTCCAGAACCACTCCTGCAGGCCGGAAGTCGAAGCTTAGCTCGTATTCGCCAACGACTTGGTCTTGGAGCTGCAATGCCTTTGTCAGGAGGCCGCCCTCTAGAGCAAAAGAGCCATCGACCGGTCTTCGAAGTAGGTCAAGACCTTCCTGGCGCGTTCTCGGAGCTAGGTCCGCGACACGATAACGATCACGCAAATATCTTCGATATTAAGATCCTGCCGACTACCGAAGAAATTCAATCCCCCCGATTGGAGTACCTACCTTCGAGCGATCCTACGAAGCACCATCTTCCTGGTCTGGCGGGCTTACTCGACCGACAATTCAGACTTCTGCGTGAAGATACAGTCGGTCAACTCCGCGATGCAGTGCAGATGGAATGTAAGCGGCTTAACAAACCCCCTAATGCCCAACCGCCATCGAAGCGACAGAACAATGGCGTTCGGAATATCATCTATCACAATATCGCTCTGCTTCGACTTGAGTTCGATCGGAAGAAAGGGCTCCAGGTTGTGGCTGAGTTTGACCAACCTCCCGCACTGGCGAAGAAGGGAGCCAAGGAGCGAGAAGAGTGGTGGAGGAATACCAAACAGCTACAGATCGATGCTTTTGTATGCCTTGTCTCTTCTACAGGTCGTGCTATCTTCTTCTCTATTTGCGATCCTACTCCGACGCCTCCGCCAAAGAGGAAAAATGGTGAGGAAGAACGTGAGGTTCGATCAGCCGGATTTTGGAGGGCCTTCGACGAGCGGCCGAATCTTTTCAAGCATGCAGACCGAGCCACGTTAATGCTAAGCCCGGTGGAGGATGATTCGGAAGATATCACTTGGATCAACAATCACCTCGGAAAGACTCACAAGCTACGACAGTCGCTTGTCGAGTTTCCAGGAATTCTGCTACCGTCCTTCCGACCAACGCTGCAAGCACTTCAAAAAATGAGCCGCACCCTTGATCTCCCTTTCGCTCAAATTATCGCCCCCGATACACAACATGCAGGAGACGTCGACATACCTGCCCCTGCGTACTCTCGCAGGCCTGGCTTTTCCTTCAATCTGGAGACCTTGGCTGGAGGAGAGCAGCTGAGACTTACACCCGGACAGCCTTTCAACGATAACACACTCCGCGAGAAATCCAGACTCGACGATGCGCAGCAGCTGTCTACCATAAATGCTTTAAGAAGTTGTCTTGCGCTAATCCAAGGCCCGCCCGGCACCGGCAAGAGCTACACCGGTGTCGCTATCATTAAGGCCTTACTGAAAAATCGCAATTCAGCTAAGCTTGGGCCAATCATTTGTGTATGCTACACAAATCACGCTCTCGACCAACTTCTCGAGCATCTGGTTAAAGACGGCGTGGAGCAGCTTATCCGTTTGGGATCGAGGTCGAAATCGGAACTCCTCCAGGACTTGAACCTCCACCACATATCGAAGGAAATCAGGCCCACAAAGATCGAAAGCCATGAGAAATATCAGCTTTATGCAAAGTTAGATATCGCTCTTGATGAGATCGAGGAGCTCATGCCAGGCCTCAGGGATCCAGCCCACTGGAGTAATATCAAAGAATATCTCGAAAACCACCACTATGGCCACTTCAAACAACTTTTCGGACGTGGAGTTGACCAAGATGGATTCCAGGAGGTACGCGGTAGGAAGTTCAATATTTTGAATAGCTGGGTCAAAGGAGCACCCAAGCGCATTACTTCTACTCGTCCGATTCCGGAGCTTCTCGGTGTTATTTTAAGGGAGATGTCTGGCTCCGAGCGATTGGCTTTGCACAGGTACTGGGTCCAACAAAACACCATGGAACTCACCCGCCGTTTCCTACACGTTCTCGACTCATATCGCCACATCAATGCTTCGCTCAAAAAGTGCCACCAGGAGCTAGACCTGCGTTGCCTACTTCGCGCGCACATCATTGGTGTTACAACCACAGGCCTGGCACGAAATTTAGACATCCTCCGCCGAGTGCGAGCAAAAGTGGTGGTATTTGAAGAGGCGGGAGAGGTATTAGAGGCACATACCCTCACCGCACTCCTGCCTTCCGTCGAGCATGCCATTCTTATTGGGGATCACGAGCAGCTAAGGCCCCAGATCAACAACTACGAGTTCCAATACGACAATCCTAGGGGTGCAAAATTCTCTTTGGATATCTCGCTTTTCGAACGACTGGTCCATCCTCAATCTGGTTATCCGCGGCTTCCTTACAGTTCGCTGGAGGTTCAGCGTCGGATGTATCCATCGATTGCGGAGCTGATTAGGTCCACGCTCTATCCTAAGCTGCAAGATCACCTATCAGTATCCACATATCCAGAAGTCGACGGAATCCGGAAACGTCTCTTCTGGCTCGATCACAACAAGAGGGAAGATGCTTCCCCCTCGAATACAGCGCAGTCATTTTCCAAGACTAATACTTGGGAGGTAGAGATGACAGCTGCTCTGGTCTCCCATCTCGTTCGCCAAGGAATCTACCGGAACGAAGATATCGCGGTCCTGACTCCTTACCTGGGACAGTTGCAGAAGCTTAAACAGCGCCTACGATCTTCCTTCGCGATCGTGGTCGGTGACCGAGATCTCGAAGATTTGGAGGGGAAGGGCTTGGAGGGTGACGGTGAAGAAGAGACGACTGCAACTCAAGGCAATGTTCGCAAGACAACGTTGCTGAACGCTTTGAGGATCGCTAGCGTGGACAACTTTCAGGGAGAAGAGGCGAAAGTCATCGTTATCTCATTGGTCCGGAGTAACGACGAAAGGAAGTGTGGATTCCTAAAGACCTCGAATCGCATTAACGTCTTGCTAAGTCGCGCCCGCCACGGAATGTATATAATCGGCAACACAGACACCGCACGCCCCGTTCCTATGTGGGACAAGGTTATCACTATGCTCGAGAAGGAGGAGAACATAGGTAACGCTCTAGCGCTATGCTGCCCCCGACATAAAGAAACCGAAATTAAGGTGTCAGAGCCCGACGACTTCTCGATCTCGTCACCCGAAGGTGGCTGTAACAGAAAATGCATCTCACGACTTAGATGCGGACATGCCTGTATCAATAAGTGTCATTCGGAGCCGCTGCATAATGCTGTTCGGTGCCTGGAGCGCTGCCAAAGGACCAAAACAGGCTGTGACCATCCTTGCCCGAAGTTTTGCGGAGACCCGTGCGATCTGAAATGTCAGATCCCGGTACCGAATATCGCCTTACCTTGTGGGCACGTTGAAACCAGCTTGGCATGTCACCTTGCACAGGCCCCGGAAGCTGCTCGGTGCCGCGTCTTGGTTGAAGCTGTTGTGCCAGATTGTAAGCATGCTGTAAAGGTTCGTTGCTACGAATTGCCACTTGCATCAAATCACGCATGCAACGCTAAATGCGGAGCCGCTCTCGGGTGTGGCCATGGCTGTAAACGTGTTTGCAAAGATTGCAAACCAAGAGATAAAGACGGCCATATCGCGGACATTGATCACGGGATCTGCATGACTCGATGTGGTAGACAGTACACCACCTGCAGCCATGCTTGTTCAGAGGAATGCCATGGGGATAAGCCATGTCAGCTCTGCTTGGAGCCGTGTGAGGTTCGATGCAGTCACTCTCGCTGCAGTAAGAAGTGCCACGAGCCTTGTGTTCCTTGCATCGAGAACTGCTCTTGGTCTTGTCCACATCGCGGCGCATGCAAATTGCCATGTGCGGTACCTTGTGACCTACTTCCGTGTTCCAAACGCTGCCCGTTGACTCTCAGCTGTGGCCACGAGTGTCCCTCCGTCTGCGGCGAGATATGTCCAGAGCCCAGATATTGTCAAAAGTGCGCCGACAAGTCGGTAAAGGATACGATGGTTGATTACATCATGGGATCCGCCTACGCCGAGATCGATCTAGACGACGATCCTTGTATAATACCATCTTATAGCCACATCCTTACTTTGGAAAGCATGGATGGCCATATGGACATCGCAAAATACTATACCGTCTCTGAAGATACCGGAGGTGAGAACCCGATTATTGGACTGAAGTCGAGTTCGGTTCCATTCTCGACCTCGGAGCTGAAAAACTGCCCTATGTGCCGTAGCC
>JAABUP010002149.1_pt1 | contig 39329 bp, 35 predicted proteins | sample 5559201 | NCBI WGS metagenome assembly JAABUP01 (sample SAMN10711887, study PRJNA513373) | rock metagenome | isolation source: Antarctica rocks | place: Antarctica | reverse complement strand
GAAGAGCGAAGTTGCGGGGTTGGGGAAGGTTGTCCTTGGTGGACTGATGTGAGCTATTGGGTATCTTGTAGCGATTTCAGCCTGGCGTTCAGGAGTACGAGGTTATGGCAAGTGGTACGGTCCAATCAGGCTTTCTTAAATGGTCATATATGTGTCACACGAGTATCAGACGAATGACAATCGCACAAGGCGCAGAGGCTAAGAACCAATGTCTATTTTTTTGTCGTCTAGTAATCTAGTCTATGGTTTTTCCCGAAAGGAAATTTGTCCGCCATCTAATGCATAGGAACGATGACTTCGAGGAGTGAAGAAGACGCTATGCAAGAGTCGTCAGGCCTCGTCAGTGCCGAACGCCGTGGTATGACCAATCCCAATGCACCCGAAGCCATGACAACGGAGGGAAAACGCTAAGGTCGAGCAGCAAATGCAGGTGTGTAGAGAAGAGAAAATCAAACATCGCCCGGTGAGGGTTTCCGACAGGCTCGATCAAAGGTTCATCGAAGGTGAACCTATGCCAACTGCTTCACCCTCTGCTCCTCCTTCTGATCCCCAAACACCCTCCGACTCATCTCCAACACCGCCTCGAATCCTTCCCGACCCTTCTTCGCGTTCTGCCCAAACCTCTCCACGCTCGCCTCCTCAATACTCGTCTTCACTTTCTGCCATCCGCCACATAACGCGGTGATTTTCGCGTCCTGTTTAAACTCCGTCCGTGACTCCGGCGCTGACCTCAAGGGCTGATATACGACTGATTCTCGGACAGAGAGAAGATTCGACCAAGTGAGGTTCTTGGAGCACATGGTGACTTTCTTCGACCTGGGGTCAACGTAAGATGTTTCGTAGACGTGGGAGGTGGCGCTGCCGCCCAAGAGTGAGACTATCCACTTCGGCGCGGATTGGTGGCAAGTTATTAAGCGTTCTGTCCGTAGCTGGAGAAGCCGTTAGTGGAGCCGAGAAGGGATGAGGTGGCTGAAGCACTTACTATGCCTGTTGATGGATCGACGTTTCGTGATAACGTATCGACGGCTATAACATGTGTTGTTTTGTCGTTCCATGGGCAGTATTTCCGCCAATTGGCCGTCGATACTTCTTCCCATGAGTAGTCAAAGGTACAATCTGACGCGAAGACTCTCATCTTGATCGTGTAATATGGGAGCGAGGCAACAGGTGAAGGTAGAGGAGGCGCAGGTCACGTAGGGGGTGTTTACTGACTTCAAAATGAAGATTTTCACAGCGAGAAGCCTGTCGAGTGTTGTTGAGCTCGAGCACAGAGAAAAGTTGCAGAGTGTAATGTTCTAAAGTTTGTGGGGTATCGTAGGTAATCTGTAGGGTTAAAGGACGGTCTGACAATTCCTTGTATCCTCGGAGGTACGAAAAAGTTTTGCGTTTCCTTGTTTCCCCGATAGATTTGCGACTAGCGGCTGATTTCGGATGGACCTGGAATCAAGGCTTTTTGTTGGTTGGACCAGCGATAGGTAGCCACGTGATCTGGTGAGTTTATTTCCGATTACTCAAGGCTTAGTCACTTTGCATTGATACGTGTAGCTATGCATCATCAACATTCACAGCAGGCTTCGATCAGCAGTCCCCGCAGCGCCTATCCTAAGTTGATTTTCGGTGAGGTACTGAATCTACGCGAGAACAAGGTGAGACTGCTTCAAGGGCCGCCCGAATTGCAAAACAGTGTGCTGGGCTGCTTGAAATGCAACTTGAATGACCTTGAGCGTCCTAGTCATAGGAAAATGAGCGGCAACTTTGCTAGTCGAGGCGTTCTCTGCTCTAGCATCTTGGAGAACTGAGAAGCTGTAAAGATTCTTAATGATATCATACTCAGCGGCAGCCATGCGGACCTGTTCCCGCGCAATCTCATAGCTACCTTGAACAATGTCGTCCATTCTGATTCTTTCCCATCCCAGTGCGGAACGTTGTCCTTGCCCTAAGTAAGGCCCAGCAATATGTCAACTGGGAGGATCGACGACACGCTCTCACCAAAATCCATTCAAGCATACACCAGTAAGACCTACATCTCAAAATATCCATGCTATCTCGTATGACTCTGGAAGCTTGAGCAGAGGTTATTAAGAACCATTAGGGGCGTGAAAAGACGTCCATACTGACGGTCAGATCCCGTCCAGCTTGCACAATTTATCCGAGAGCTACCACATTGCGTCAAAAGCTGGAAACACCACTTCAAAACGAAGAACGTCAGCTGGCTAACTAGCCCAGCACAGCTCATGGTAGGACTACATTCAGTGAGGCTGAAGGAATCAAAGGGATACAAAGTGTGTCCACTCGTTGGCTCCAACTGGAGGGTCTCTGGGGATCGAAAGCAACCCAAGCGGGAAATGTCCAGCTCGCTATATCTCTGCAATAACCGCCGCACTTGAATCAAGAATTGACAAATTGAGATGAGAAAAACGTTGAGAAAAACGTATGTCTGTTGGCTGGTCAATTAGTAGTTTCCAGGTTTGTTCAGGCTGCCCGATCCAGAGAAGAGAGCGTCCCGTTCCCATCCACGTGGAAGCTACTTTCTCTTGGTATCGCGGTGACTTTTGCAGCAACATGTTGTTCGACTGATGAGCCCCTGGGCCAAAATTGCGCGGAGATCTGTATAGCCTCAGCACCCGCTTGTGAGTTATGTTCAAAGTTGAATTGCATGGTGATTAGTACCAGGTAACAAACATGTACATTTCGCTTGGGCCGCTCTAGGCTTGTCGATTCAACGGGAACCCGATTCTTCTTTCGCGGGCCGAACCGCGGCCTTCATCGCCGAACAGTGCACTGGCATCAGACCTCCGCACAACGCCAACGACCATCTGTGCTCCACAACCTTGAACGTTCCCAGCGCATTGCTCTACTCCCGAAACAATTGTCGCGCCAGCTCCGCGCAGCGCTAAAAGCACCATGGTAGAGCTACGAAAGCGTAAAGCTCTTGCCGAACCCGCTGTGGCACCAACAGCAACGAAGAAATCCAACCCCGTGAAGCCTGCAGGCTTGAACGGTAAAGCTACTGGTGCTGGAGAGAAGGCAACACCAGCAGGTGCAAGCAATGGCGCCTCTTCGTCCAAAGGCAAGCTTACTGTAGGCGACTCCATCACCCTGGACGGCTTCGGTGGGGAGGTCGAGACCAACGAGGGCGAGAAGACAACTCTCAAGAAGCTCGTGGATGATAGCAAGGGTGGTGTGGTATTGTTCACATACCCCAAGGCGAGCACACCTGGATGTATGTTGTTCCTATTCGCAGAATTGTTTTGGCACCCGCCAGTATTACCCTATGCTGCCCTAACGTGAAGCAGCGCAAGGCGGTTCTAGAGTCCACGATTTGATAATCGTATGGAAAAGTCTAACGACATTCGCTGATGGTGACCCAGGTACCACACAAGCATGTCTGTTCCGCGACGCATACACTCCGTTGTCTGCCACCGGCCTTGCAATCTACGGCCTGTCCACGGATTCGCCCAAGTCCAACACTACCTTCAAGACCAAGCAAAACCTCCCATATCCGTTGCTTTGTGACCCCAACGCGACCCTTATCTCAGCAATTGGTATGAAGAAGGCGCCGAAGAGTACGACCAGAGGCGTCTTCGTCGTTGACAAGGCAGGCAAGGTTCTAGCTGCTGAAGCTGGCGGACCAGCGGTTACTGTGGATGTCGTGCAGAAGCTTGTGGGGTCCGCAGGTTCTACCGAAGATGTTGGAAATATCGTTGAAGGGGAGAAGGCGGGAAAGGAAATTGAGGAGGGGAAGTCTGATGGACAGGCGACTGAGAAACCAGCGGCGATCGATGGCGAGCCCAAGGAGGATGAAGCCAAGGCTAACGTGGCAGCTGATGTTGCTGATACAGCAGCGAAGCTTGATGAAGGGGCCAGCACTTGAGCAATGAATTGTCGAGTCCCTTTGTGTATTCGACTCATTTCAGGAGGAAGTTCGTCAATCCTTGTGGGTTCTGCACCTCTGTATATCAGTGTGCCAATGCGCCAGGCTTGGATTTGGAGGCATCTGTTTCACCCTTAGAGGTGTCACGCAATTGGACAGGGAGGTCTCGTTGAAATTAACATGACAACCAGTCCCTGAAAGATGCATGCTCTTAGGAAACTCAGCATCAGAAGCATAAAATACTGCTTCTAACACGCTTTAAGCCTTCTGAATGACTGCGACAAAGAATCCCCTAGATTATGGTGCTTTTCACCTGAATAAATACAGAAGGCTCAATGAAATGCAGTTCGATATGAGGCTACCCAATAGGTTATGCCAAAGATAACAGAAGAATGAAGTTTTGCCTGAGAGGGCCCTTAGGCTTAGGTTTTGCGCAATGTAGGCACATGGCGTCCGTAGGTATCCACGAAGTGACGAACCTCGAGTTAGCCGAGCTCACCACCACCTGGACAAAGACGGATGTATCGCAGAAGGTGAACATACGAGACTAGACTGAAGAGCAGGAGTGCAAGTACTGTCGAGGAAGTACTGCATAGCAGGTCAAATCAAAGAAACAGAATCGGAATGGCAACAAAAGAAGCAGTGCGGGCTGCTCGTTCTGCTCGAGGCGCAATAGCTGTTCACAAGGTAATCTTCACATTCATCCTAGGATGTTCCCAGCTGAATGTGTCCAGAAATACACTTTACAGTCCACTGGCATTTGGGACCGGATTCGAAGAGCTCTGGCCGTAGATCCTGATCGTTCAAGTGGCGTCCCTCTGAACCCCCAATACCGAAACCCACCCCCAGGCGCAAATCCTCCAGGAGCTTACGATGACCCGGTCACTGTTCCAGCTGGTGACATTGCCGAGAACCCATACTGGAAGCGCGATATGCGGAGAAACTATCCACGTCTCAGCGTTGTGAATCAAGCGGATGTGGTGGGCCTGTTGTCAGTAGGAAGCAAAGCCAGTCCAAAGGAAGATGTGCTACAGATCGGCGAGGCAGGTGCGAAGCAGCTTGTGCAAGTGATGCATGAAGGAGAAGAGAAAGGCTTGGCGGCCCTGTTCGAGAAGGATAAGAAGACTATGGGAAGCGTGTTAGGGCCAAGTGGCCTGCCACCGTTGCCGACTGGATTGAGTCCCAAACAAGGAGGAAAGCAATATGTGATGGATGTAGATAGGGAACAAGGGTTCCCAGAAGAGTATGTATACAACTTCGCAGCATCACAGACAGTACTGATCTGCTTGATAGGTACCCGTGCAGAACCTTTGTGTAGGTGTAGTTAATGTTCAATTATGTTCATTGACGACGTTGAGGAATTGTACATAAAGTAGCTGTGTCTTGCAGCGGATGGTGCTTCGTCTTCTTAGTCCATTCCGAAGAGCTGCCGATGCGTAAAGGCTGTTTGCATTTCAGGCCGTGATGTCGTTTTCACGCTTCATCACAAATCTTGAACCCTGCTTGCAACCATCTTCAAATCACTTCGATTCTTCACACATCTCTTCCACATCTACTCCAATACCACAGTCCGTCATCCATCATCCCATTACCATGTCTGACAGCGGAGGCAATACCGACATCTCGGACCTACAGACAATGTTTGCTGAGGTACAGCTATCATCAATGGAAACGCAACGCCCAGAACTTCTGCTCCAAGCCATGCAAGTAAGCTACTACTTCTTATCTACAACGACTGTACAAAGACAAATCTGTACATCTAATATTCCTGTCCTCTCTTGGCTTCATTCCCATAACGCAGTTTTCACCAACGTTGTGTCCTGGGTCACGAGCCCTCCTTGGCTAACCCCACCACGGCACCTCCGCGCCGATCGTCCCGATACTTTCGTGATGAGCATGGGCTAACACAACTTCTCTGCTGTCATGCAGTCTCGAGGATTATCACCACTCGAAGTCATCTTTAGCTGTGGTATTTGCCAAGATACGTTCAAGACGATCTACTCAGAGCCAGATGGCAACAGCGGACTTCGAAATAGCGCAGATTCTACTAAGGGCGCCGTGGTGAAGCTATGGCTTACAGAATGCGCGCATCTAACCTGTGGGAAGCATCTGGAAGATGGAGGTCTGCCGATCTAAGCTTCTTTCTCAATGTGATCGGCTTTAGTGCATTGCGAAGCTGACGGATTGGCGAATTTGCAAATTTAGGGGCGCCTTTTCATCCAGACGGTCAGCCACCTCGAGCACCATGTCCGATCTGCAGTGGAGAGAAGGAAGATGAAACGGCGAAAGCTCTCTTTGCAGTGCACGGTGTCCAACCAGGAGAGTTCGATCCTCATATTCCGGAAAGCTACTTCCAATTACCGCCAGTAAGGCTCGATGCTAGCGGCCCTGGCATGGATGCAATGAGGGTAGATATATCTGAACTGTGGCGAGATGAAACGCCCCGTGCTTACGATCTTTAGTTTCAGTATCTTTCCCTAATCCGTTACGGCTCAAGGATTCTCGACAAGCTGAGGAAGGTGGAGCGAGATAAGGATGATCTGCAGAGAATCAGGGCTATAGAGTCACAGGCTGCGGAAAGATTGGTGGGACAGAAAGGCCTGTTAGAGGTGAAAGTAGCAAAGCTTGAGCAGGATGCAGCGGAATATCATAGCTGGGAACAGCGCGAGCCTCAGCTCTTCCATTATTTGAAGATTATCAGTCCAATGGCCAAGTAACAAGAGACCCTAACTACCATGTAATCCAATATGCTGACGATCCCGCAGAGAAAATATGGACATGAAAGAGCAGCTAAGGTCACTGGGCTACGCTGTCCCCAGCACGAATTATGCCATGCACCAGAGCGCTTTCGTACAAAGAATTCCACACAAACGATCTGATGAAGACGTTGCCGTAGAAGACGATGAAATGGATGATGGTAACATTGACACAGGCCGAGGAGTGGGCCTTGTTCAACACACTACTGCTACATTGCAGGATACGCACAATCGAACGCCAGCGCAGCTAGCTTTTGAGCGAATTGAACAGTCGGGACAATCGCAACCTAAAGATAGCCAGGTGGGCCAAAGGTCGTCGGGAAAGAAGAGGAAGCATGCAGAAATTATCTATGACTCTGCTTATGAGACCAGATCCTCTCGCGAAGCACAGATCGGTAGACGGGTGGAGAGTAGGGATATCATGCCGCCTCCTGCACTACCTATACACAACCGATCAGGACACCAGTCACGGCCGTCGAACGTTCCAAATCAGCCTTTCAGCACACCCAATCGTCGAGGCAATATATCTTCGCATCGACGCGTCTTCCAGGAGCAGGGATCGAGCCAGATTTCAGGGCTAAATACGCAAGGCTACGAGGTTGGATCGCACCTGGCAGCGAATCTGCATGAAAGTCATTCAGATGCGACTATCAGATCATCTACAGGGCAATATAAACGTCGGAGTCAGCATGTTTCGGATGCTCAAGATGAGCAATCGCCCTGGCCATTTCACCAAGAAGAGCTAGATGACGGAGAGAATTTACCCTCTCGAGACCTGCCGAGGGATGGGCGTCCTGCCGTAGGTATGAATAATCCGTTTAGGTCACCTATCAGCCGCAGCGATCGATTGCACAGTTCTGGACCAGCCCGCCCAAATCAATCTCTTGCGACAACTGATCGCTCTCCGCATAGACCTTCGCAACTTGCTCAGGGTATATCGGATCTTTCTTCAACGATACAAGACGGAGAGCTTGATAGACAACTCCTATATCCTCGCCTGCAACACCAGTCTGCGCGCTTCACCCCATCTCCTTTGAGACAGCGTCTCACTCTTCCACCGCCTCCACCAACAATCAGCCGCAATGACAACGCTTCGCGGCAAGGTCTCTTCGCCAATATCGACAGCAGTGCCCCTTCGGGGCCTCTGCCACATCGACAGCCTCTGGCATTCATTTCAGCAAACCGTAACCAGAACGTTACTCCAGCATGGCAACCACATACGCCAAGAAGATCCTTAGGATCCACCCAAGAAGCGTTCGCTCGCCCAGCACAAATGTCTCGAAATGCCAACACCGCCGCCCAGCAATTATCCCTTATTAACGCCAACGCAGACAGAGGTAGCAACAGCAGTCGTCTCGGCCTCGCTCAACAATCCACCAGCCCTTTCTTCGCAGACACTAGCAGTAGATCTGGCAACACTCACCACTTCAGCACAACAACGTCCGATCCCCGCACCCTGATGCAAAACTTCCACATGGATCCGCGCGCCCAGAACCCCCCTCGAAACAACCGCCTCACATCCACTAGCCTCTCCTTCATCTCTGACCCACGCCTCTCGTCCAACGGATACCAGCACCAACCCCAATTCAGTCCTCACAACTTCGGCAGCGTCGACACTGAATCGGGCCCCGCGGCGCGCTTCATCCCTCCTGCCACGCCGCGAATGCCACTAGGTCACCACCACCGAAGCACCGCATCCTCAAGACAAAGGAACAGCGGTCTTTCCACGCCCGCGCCGACTACGACGGGGTCTGCCTTCCGGCCAAGCGGTGAGTTGGGTCCACGCCGAGTGCCGAGAAGCGAAGGGGTCGCGGTTACGGCTAGGGGAGAGGAGGATGTGCACTTGGGGGATTTTCTGAGGAGGGATGATTACGAGAATGGGTCGAGCGGATTGTTTACCGCTAGTGGGAGGCGGAGTGTGAGACGCTGAAAAAGAGCGATTACGGTCTGCGCTGCTGGAATGATTCTGATACCCTCAATTCCTTCCTACTTTTCGAGACACTCGTCGGGCCTCACTTCGTGGATATCACCGAGGTCACGCTTCACAGCCGCTACTTCCTTTTTGGGGTGCACATTTACCCTTTCTATAGTCACAGACGATTGTTTCAAAAGCGCTCTTCAGATTAAAAAAATAAAAAACATACATACAATTACACAAACGTTTCACCGATGATATGACGATAACAGTAAACCTTGTGCTTCGCCATCTTCATGCCATGGCTTATCGCAACTCGGCCGGCTTACCTGCGGTCTACTGCTAGCCGTCGAAGTCCAAGGACACCCGAATGCTCACACAGCCCCGCTGTCCCGTATCCGCTCGGTCCTCTACGTGTATATCGTTATTATTCCCGGCCCCGCATCCTCCTCACCCACCCATCCATATTTCTAAAGTAAAGATGGCTACACGCTGTAGTAAGGATACCCGTGTAAAGGATGGAGGTTGATGGTTTGTGGGAAATTCGAGGTCCTCTTTCGGGGCTTGAGGTTGATGATAAGGGAACGGAAGAGGATAATCGAGACGGATAAGCTCTAGGTGAAAGGACCGTGAGGGAGTCTTATCTAGATCGAAGTGCGCCCTATGTCCTGTTACCAGTGTGGAAGGTGATGTAGCAGTTGGCCCCGATGAAAAGAAGAGACCGACTTTCATTCCAAGGCTGTCTAATGGATTTTCCATATAGGGGGTGGGGGAGGGGGGTGTAAATGGCACATATCTCCACTGCCTTTGCTAGTCTTCGGTTGTTGTCATGTGATGTGACCAAACACTTCAAATTTGAACGAAACCCCCGGTTCATAAATGCACTTGAACTTATGGAGATGATTGCATGTTCCGCTATTGGTACAATGAAATATTTAATTGCACTACTGCCACGAGCATCAGTAGACTCAACGAGACGAGATCAAAGCACACAACCACCACTCTCTCCTTCCCTTCCATTCCCAACATCGCTCTACTTTCCCTTTGCATTATAACCCCTAGTCAAGCTAATTGAAGCGACACGCTTAGTCGAATGGGTTAGTGCGAGTTCCCCACCAGGTAAGGAACAAACTCAGGCCGACTGTCTCAAAGACGCGAGCGAGGGCACCAACGGCGACGGTATCCATAGGGCGCTTCTCCGTGAAGATCTGGGAGACGAACTAAGAACGAGGATATCAGCCACTAATCCACGTGTCACGTGATATCTAGCAAAAGTATGCCAACATACCGAAGGAGCAGAGCTGGCCATGAAGATCAAACTACCCAGATAGGCCGCGCCTTTGTAACTCAGCGTGCCAGTGGCGTTGATCAGAGCACCGACACCGTAGGTTTGGATGGCGGAGCCGACGAGGGAGGATCCATAGGCGGCAGCAGCACTGGCGGCCTCCTTCGACTTGGCGAATTCCTCCTTAGAGTTGGCGGATTGGGCACGGTTGTAGGTATCGCCGAAAACCGGGGCCATGATGGCGAGCGAGGCGGTGTGGGTGAAGATTGTGCCTAGCGCGATGGCTGAGGGCTTAACGGGTGGGAGGTCTAGATTCGAGTATCATTAGCTGTGACAGCTCACGAAATGAACCAAAGGATATCCATGTAGGTGTAGCTATTGCATAGATGGGTGGTATTTGAAGTTTGGAGTTGATAGCATTGGTTCGATGAAGGTGGAAGGAGATTCATAATGTCATCACTTCGCACCAAACAAGCGACACAACTCACGACTCTCAAGATTAACGAGGACCACTTACAGTGAAGAGACATGATGGAAGTATGGTTTGATTGATGTTTGTGAGGTTGATGGGAAGTTTCTTGATGGAGAGATGATCGTCAGTTGGTGGATTGGAGGGTGAAAAGGAAGAACGAGGCGGGTGATGTTAGGAGTTTTTGAAGCGAAGGGGTGCCGTGCAATAAGCGTGTGGCTGACCCTGGAATCGCACTTTTTGCGATGACATCGGTGGAAATTGTGCTACCAACTTCTACACAACCATCAGAATTTCACCGTTTCAAGAGTGTAATTAGTAATGCTACGGTATCGACACTTGCGTCTACTAGCTACTGTTGATTATCGCTATACTACTTTGTACTTGTATCCAAAGACTCGAAGGCTGTGCTGGAACTCGAAGGAGGATGACTTCAGCCACATCACTAGCCACATCATGCGATAACCGACGTGACATCATTGCACCTGGCAGTATCAACCGAGGTCTACTCGGTATCAATAACGTCTAGAGAGTAATGACAACATGGCTTCAGCAGTACTCGATGAATTCTGTTTTCTGTTTTGATTGAGTGTATCTCTTCCATGTCTGAAATGAGGACTAAGCATCTGCTTAAGCTCTTATGCTCTACGGTTGAAGCTCACCCACTTGCTAAAATCTCTAAGGACTGTTGCATTTCTGTGTCAGTACGCGTTCAGCTTGCTTATGGTATGAATATGCATTACGACAATCTATAGTATACTCAGGATGTTTGCTCAATGTTGTGGGCTTCCGTCTGAGCATGACCGATCTCTGTTCGACCGATGGCGGATCTTATTTTGATAAATGCCATGGTACGAATCGGACATTTAACCGCTACCTGAACATTCGATAGCAGACGGCTAGTTCTAGGTAGAGTACACCTATCTTATGCATGACGTGCTCGAGCCAGAATGCTGCACTGCTACACGGAGGTCATCGGTGATAGCTACAGACATGAGCATGTTTATGCAAAGGCAGATAGAGAATCTTATAAAACATGCAATTGGACCATCAAGCAATTGACAGCTAGCTGCCATATATGTCCCAAGCATTCCCATGTTTTGGCCTCCTTAGCTATGTACCATTGCTAACCGTAATAAGATACATAATACACTACCATGCTCTACGCCAGACGCTATGCCAAGAAACGCCAAATAGGTTGGGTATCGTAGAGTTCGTAAAGCAGGCAGAATGTGAACGCCCAGCATTCCAACGCAGCTGAAGCTTCCTATATCACGTCAATGAAAATTATTTGAGTTGGCCGGCAATATTACGCCCAACTTTATACGTAGCTTTAGCTCGCGGAAGTCGGCCCCGAGCATCCTGTAAAATCCATCCAGTCAGTCAGTGCAGGTTGAAGGAGAAGAGAGGAAGGATTCTTTACCCTAGTACCATCGCGGTAGGCCAACTGATTGTCGACGAGGCACGGTATGGCGTTTTGCGGGATACTCATCAACTCCTCGAAAGACTGTGGACCCTTTTCCACGACCTGTTCTCCGAGCACATTTGTTTCAGGTTCCTCGCCAGGACCTAGATCTTGAAGCCCCTTACGTTTCGGAAGGTCTGCCGCTGTGAGCTCGTCAATGTGATAAGCCATGGCATCTCCATAACTTCGGTGCGGTTTCGGCGAGTGCCTATGGACCTCTCTATGAGGGTACTGCCCACGCTTTTCGCGAACGTTGGCCAATCTTTTGCCGAAAGTCTGCTTTCTTGAAGGCCTCTTTTCTATCTCTTCCTTCTTTGCTTCAGCGTCGAAGAAAACATTCTCATGCAGCAATTCAGGTGCAGCTTCGAAAAGATTGGTGTGGATGAATTCTGGCTCAAACTTTGTTGACTGTTTAGAAGATGCAAGTCGCTTTTTGAGAACTCTTAGTTCGTTTTGCATATTCGCTAGCTCCATAACCTTGTCCTCTTGAGTGCGATCTTCAAGTTGTTGTTTGAGAGTAGTGACCTCGTCCTTTGCCTCTCGTATTTCGAGGTCTTTTGATTGTATAGCGTTGGCACTTTCGTCCTTCAGTAGCCCGAGGTGGGTCCTGGCTTGCTGCAATTCCTTCTCCTGAGCTTCCATAGCCCTTTGGTAATGGCTCTCTAATAATTTGATTTTGGAGTTGGCTTCTTGCAATGCTTGATCTTTACTTTCCAAAACTTGTCTGTGCCCTTCTTTTGTCTTTGTGGTCTTGTTTTTGGCATTTTGCAATTCCACTTTTAGATCGTTGATGGTCTTGGCGTACCCCAAGGCTTCTCTCTTCGATGTTTTTACCCTACCCCGGAGCTGTGCTAAGTTAGGCGCTTTCCTGGTTGTCGAGGAAAGCTCCGGGTCATTGGGTTGGGCGTTCACCGTCGCAGATGAAGGGGCCTGAGGCGTAAATGGCGTGGCAGGCGGGTACCAATTTACATCCTTGGTTACTGACATCTTTGACAAGGACAATTCATCCATTCGTGCTTTCCCTGCAGAATCTTCGACTTGGTCCGGTAGTGTTCCGCCTATGGATCCCGGCCTGACATATGAGCTTTTGGGCTTAGGTCCGGGAGGCCAATTCTGAAGCCGACACTTATCATCGACGCCGGTGTCCCGAGATAGTGACTTTTTACGGGCTTCGTCTAGTGGCAAGAGTTTGTCAGGCGATGATCGTTGAAGAGATCTGGCTGCCGCAGGAGTTTCTGGGATCTGGTGATTGCCGAAACCATTCGGAGGGCTACCATGGGATTGAGAAGTCATGTCGATGCATTTCTTTACATTCGTGCATGTTTTACTAGCTAGGTCAGCGAGCAATTTCAATGTCGATTAGAGATATTCTTACCACAGGACCTCTGTCTTTCTATTTCCCGCTTTTCCAAACACCCTCTTAATGCCGCAGCTCGTGCAGAGAGGAAATATAACCACGTCGTCCTTTGACATCAATGTTGTCGAAGGCAAAGTGCTGCTTGTGCCACTGTCTTCATTGCAGGCTCTTGCAGCTTCGACAGGTGAAGACTTAATGCTTCGAGTGTTTCGATTCGGCAAGGAAGGACTACAGGACTGCGGAATCTGTCTAGACACTCTTGTATTCACTTTCCCCAAGTCCGTAGACGGTTGTGACACAAAAGTTTGGACTATCTCTTGGTACACTTCCTTAGTCATATCGGGGGTCTGGATGAGCGCCGTGTTGTTAGTCAGGCCTTGTACCTTCTGGTTCGAGAGTTGCTGCTCGGCTGTATCGTTCGATTTAGCGTCCTTTTGTATAGCTGGAAATGCCGAGCCCGGGTCTTCAACGGACGGAGTTCTGCACTGTTGCGATGAGACCTCGATGAAAGAGAGCTTTCCCAGGTCTCCCAAGGGAGTGCTTTGACTTGGGACATCTGATATATTAGATTCCATACTCATCGACTTGTCGCTTTCGCTGACTATCTGGTGAAGGTCGGAAAGCGGGTTTCGAAACACTTGGCGCTGGGTCGTCTTTAACTCCAGACACTGTGGGATGGAGGCCATGGTTTCAAGCAGAGGCTGCTCGGAGCTCAGGGATACTGCGGCGCCCTGTGGAGTCATGTGGTGAGCAATAACTGTGCCGGTTCGTTCCAGAGTCTGGCTATTCAGCGAGGGCGGCTGGTAGAGAGCCATGTGTGCCTGTCTGCCAGGGCAAAGTATATTTGACTGATTTAAAGCGGTTATTCCTTTGCCATTCTCTGTCGTCTGTGCATTGACTTTCGTCTCCACTGTGTTGCCTATCTCGGAGGCTGCTTTGACAGGTTCAAGGCCAGCAAACTCCAAGGCAGGCGGTTGATGAAGCACATCCGATTGCTTAAGCGTTGATCCATGGCTGTGGGTCTCGAAAATGGGGAAACGTGAACTGGACCAAGCCACCAAGAGAGGGATACGACCGGCACTTTCGTCCGTCGCCACCTGTATCTGTGTATGGGCTGATGTTTCGCTGAGGAGAAGATGATTCTTTGCAAAGCTTGGACCTGACGCAGATGTGCTTTGGCATGGATTTGCCTTATCATGTAACATATGCTCGTCACCATATGGTTGGACATTTTGACTCCATGATCTCGGAGTAGAGATGAAGCCGCTCGCAGTCGAGCCGTCAATCTTCTGGCGCTTGAATGGACTGTGCTGGCTGTCTGAAGGAGTGGATCCATGAGGACATATTTGCAATGTTGGGGACAATATCTTCGGCATGCGCCGTACACACTTTGCACATCGCCAGCATGCTAAGTCTTGGTCTCTATGAAATGTCAGAATCGTACTTGTATGGGGCCATTAATATGCAGCTTACCCAGCGGCATCAGTTTCGGCTACCGGATGGTTACAGCACGATGGGTGATTCCTACGCTTGCAATCGAAGCATCGTACCCAAGGTGGATCGTTATCTGTCATTCGAGGCTTGTGACAGCTATTGCACTTCTTTATTTTTGAACTTAAGGCCTTCAATGAGATTGCTGATAGAGACCGACCACTTGAAGTCGTGTCCTCTGAGTCTATTGACTTGCTATCATCGACAACATGTTGATGAGACTGGAGAGAAGTCTGGATGTAAGATGGGGAGCATGCCGCAGCGGCAACATTACCGTATGCATTCATGACTTCAATGACCGCGCCAGGCTCTTTGACTGCGGGTCTTGGAGGCAGGCCAGTCGCACCGTAAACCACATTTGAGGCCCGCTCAAAATTTTTGGGACATGAGCCCTCCTGATGCGGGTCGAAGGATTTACTTCGATCACTCTTAACAAAAGTCGAACGCGAGCCATTCTCAGTCCTCTGAGCCCCGGAGCTCTTGTAAGCGAGACCAATGCTAGCTGAGCGCATAGATCGGGGACCGGTTGGAGGAGATCGACCACTAGGCCAATCCTGAGTTATCTTCTGACCATACTGAGGTATTCTTGGTCCCATTGCTGAGCCGAGCCCATTAGGTGTGCCACATGTGGTAATTGTGCCACTATGTGTGCGGCCATTGAGCCTTGCCGCTCCCTTGTCTCTCCTCTGAGGGGGAGAGATTGGAGATGTCCTTGTTCGGGAGGCTGTGAAGTAGTGAGCAGCCCCGTTTTCGACTTTTCGTTCACTGCGCCATTTCCGAGCCACTGGCGACGGTGATCTTGACGTCCTTGACCGCTTGACAAGTTGTTGGCTTCTTTCATAACCAGGGAAGGTCTCATTCCCAGCGACGAGAGGAGACCCTCGTTCAGTGTTATCTTGAGATGAGGCTCCTAGAACGAACCCTTCCGAATTTGACGGAGAATTACCTCCAGCTTTCTTCCTGACTGCAGGTGGTGTCAAATTAAGAGCTTACGCATCAGCCGTTTGACTCACCCGATGAACCTCTCAAATGATGAAGTTGCTGATATCTGCTTGAAGGACTCTACCGTACAGGTTAGCTCTGTACCGAATCATGAGATGCGGAAGCTTCGTTCAACCAGACAGCTTCAGCGTAAATCAGTAGGAGACACCTAGTGGCTAACTACAAGCGGAGCGTCTCAGGTCTTTTCAGTTCTTCGAGTCATCAAGCTGCTGTCTTCCAAGGTTCTCAGTCCACTAGCAGCTTTCAAAAGTGAGCCTCACCCAGTGACTTCTGCTTTCCCGCAGGTCGGGGCTGCGGAGCATGGAGGGGAGACCACGCCCAAGGACGACGCCTACACCCCGTAGTCTGCGATATCTATCATCCCTCACTTTGCACCGTTGCCATTGGCACCAGCTCGTGGTTTAGACTCATGCTGACGCCCCAAGTAACGGTGCTGTCCTTAGACAAGAATGTACACCTCGCTCCCAAGTATTGTGCGCTCATTGACTTTAGAACAGGACGACTTGCCATGCGAGGTGCCTACATCTGCAGGCTCGGCGATCATCCTTGGACAGGCTTCCGTAGAGCATACGGCCGCAGCACACGAACGCAGGAAAGAAGGGACAGTGGGGTCCTCAGCAAAGCTTCAGGTTGGCTAGCTTGGGGACGAGAACCGTTGGAAGACATAGTGCAGTCGGACCTTTTACCAACGTTCATCATAGACGCCCGCAGAATGTAGATGCAGTCGTTATGGATCAGAAGAATTCAGTTCGTGCATGAAACAATGTGCAAAATGCCTTTCGCGAGGGGTGGCCGTTGAAGATGATGAGATTGCAAAAGTTTGACATAGCGCAGAACCTGGTTGCGTACCTTCGAGATATCTCTTGTCTGTTCGTTCAGATCTCCATCATGCTGGAAGCTAGCGTCTGTGGACTCTTTGGACTCGGCGTTGCCCATAGATCCTTCGAGATCTCCGCATAGGCCACTTGCCTAGAGCAAGCTCTGAGAACACGTCTTGTTCTGTCATGAATGGTTTGAGGATGCTGTGATGACCAGAATAAGAGGGCTTTGTGGGTGAGCGCAAGGTTCAGTGGATTCTGAAGCGCGTGTACCAAAATGGAGCTGCGAAAGCAGGAAATAGCGGTTCCATACGGTCTGCGATAGCTAGACTATGTGACTCGATTGTGTACCATGTGTAAACATGTTTCGCAGATGATGCTAAACAGCAAGTCGTTCATGATCCTTAAAACTTGCCATGAACCGAACTTTTATATTGACAGCAGAAGACCCGGGGGTTGATGCTTGTTTATCGCTTAGGTGCAGGGTTCTTTCGTAACCAAGTCACAGTGGCTTGGTGCAGACTTCTTCATACAGTACTTGTAAAATCATGCGTAATTATTAGCGCACAAACTCTAAGCACTAGGCTCGAGAGCATGACTGTTACCTGACTCGGTATACTGATGGAGTTCCTGAAGTCTGCTGTCGCTTCTGCCATATCGAAAGGACCTCCATTCCCATATAGCTTCGGCGACAGGATAGACATTGATCACTCGATCTGGGCATTGTACAACGGCACTAGGCGAGTATGTCAAGATACACCTGTACCAGATCTAAGTGCGCAGGCTGACGCTGAATGCGGTGCAGGAAGATGGCTCAGCTTGCAGTATCTTTTCCTTTGATGCTGTCGCCAACAGGTCTTGTCTGCCACTGGCGAGGAACGCGGTACGGAAGCTTCGAACGCTGAGGCATCCTGGAGTGATCAGAATTCTGGATACGGTCGAAGTGCGTTGCCTCAGAATCTGGAGAAGCAAGCCAAAACAAGGCTGATGCGCCATTCAGACAGATACATACGTCTACATCGCAACGGAGCGACTGACGCCGCTGGGATGGCATATTCGACGTAAGAGCCTGAGCATGGAAACATTGAAATGGGGACTATGCTCCGTTGCGGTGTGTAAGGCAATGGGATATTCGCAGTTATGTAGCGCTGAAGGATGGCCGACAGAAAACCTTGAAGTTTATCAATGAAGAGGCTTCCTCAGTTCACGGCAGTGTTCGAGTATCTTCGCTTTTCACCAGCGAGAGCGGGGAGTGGAAGCTCGGAGGTCTCGATGTCCTGAGTTCAATGAAAGATGATGAAGCCATCATTTACGTACGTTGCTGCATACGTGTCGCGCGCAGTGGCATTTCCCAGCTTACGAGTGTGGCAGGCTTATGGCAGCCTCGTGCCGGATTCAGGACGTTATGCCCCACCAGAGGTTGTGAAATCGGGTTGGGATGCCATTAAACGGAACCCGATATCGGCTGTCGACGCGTATAATTTTGGAACGCTCATCTTCGAGGTCTTCAATGGTAGCTTCATGGGTGCGGACCAAGCTGGCCAAACCAAGAATGTACCGCCAAGTATGCATCCAAGTTATAAAAGATTGTTAAACCCAAACCCAAAACTTCGATTGAGCATTGCACATTTCTTGGAGCAGGGAGGAAGAAGCGGAGGTTTCTTTGAGACGCCGTTGATACGATTGACTGAAGGAATCGAAAACCTTGGACTGAAGAGCGAGGGTGAACGTGAGGAGTTTTTGGGGTAAGCTACCATGCAGACCGGTACTTGAATCTAATGCTGATGCATCCTGTGATAGCGAACTTGAAAGTGTCTCCGATGACTTTCCGGAAGAATTCTTCAAGGTGAAGGTCCTACCAGAGTTGCTCAAGTCAATCGAATTTGGGGGCGGAGGTCCCACAGTGTTCGGCGTCGTGATGAAAATCGGTTCGAAACTATTCGATGACGATTACGATACTAGGATTACTCCTGTTATAGTGAGATTGTTTACAAGTCCAGATCGGGCAATACGAGTGTGCCTACTTGACAATCTTCCGTTGATGATCGATCGCCTATCTCAGAAAGTGGTCAATGATAAAATATTTCCTCATATGGTACCTACATCTTGGACTAATGTTGGTGTCATTGCTAAGAGGATGTAGGTTACAGGTTTCACAGACGTTGCCCCCGTGGTTCGAGAACAGACTGTCAAGGCAGTATTGACTATCATTACAAAGCTTTCTGATCGCACAATCAACGGCGAATTGCTCAAGTATCTGGCAAAGACTTCAAATGATGAACAGCCAGGGATTCGGACTAATACGACTATTTGCCTCGGAAAGATTGCGAAGAATCTCGGCACAAATGTGGGCGACTCCTCCAGAAGTCAGTAGGAAAACATAACTAATCTGGTAATAGACCAGACAGAAAGTCCTTGCCGCAGCCTTTGCTCGGTCCTTGAGGGATCCTTTCGTACATGCACGCAATGCCGCACTCCAGGCATTAAGCGCGACTTTGGATGTGTTCACCGAGGAAGACTGCGCAAACAAGATTCTGCCGGCTCTCTGCGCGTCTCTAGTTGACAAGGAGAAGTGAGCAACATATCATGTCCACGGTGTTGCCGATGTTGACCCTCGAGCAGACTCGTTCGCGATCAAGCAAACAAGACCCTGGACTTGTATCTGCAACGTGTCCGCAAATACACCACCACACTTCCAGACACTGTCCTACCACCGTCGAACCGTACCGAAGCTGCCAATGCGGCCGTTCCTCGCATGGGAACACCTCAAAATGATACCTCTTGGGCGGGCTGGGCAATATCCTCATTCACGAACAAGGTTGCCGCTGCTAGCGGCGAGATGCAATCCAGCACCAACGGGACAACTGTCAGGAGCAACAACAGGTCTGCCTCCTTGCCTCCCACTGCAGATAATGTTCATCCATCGTCATCAACCGGATCAGCGTCAACGCTACATCGACAGGCCCTGGCACCACCTTCCGCGCCAGTGTTGATTAGAACCACCACGGACGACTTCTTTAGCGCCGTACAAGACGAAGATGATGAACTAGATGAGGCCTGGGGCGAATTGGGCGAAGAGCCTTTCTTCGACGCACTTTCGGAAGCTACAAGCACAAAGTCTTCAACACCAGCACCATCTTTTGATGATGGTGGTGAACCTGATTTTGCGGGCTGGTTGAATGCACAGGCACAAGCCAAGGGGAAGAAACCTCTTCCAAGGGGTCTTACGAAATCAACAGCTTCGACTAATGGACGGCCTGTGGCTGCTGGCAGGACCACAACCACTGGAAGTGTTGGCTCGGGTGTTGGCGCCAGAAAGCTTGCGAGTACAACGACGAAGCCGAGAGTCACTGTACCTACCATGATTGATACCAAGCCGAAGGATGAAGCTGATGAAATTGATGGCTGGGGCGATGCGTGGGACTAGTTCTGACCTACTGCAGCATCGTAGCATGGCGTGGAGTTCACGGGGCTCCAGGAAGAGGTCTTTGGGGTATAGGCACACTTTAGAACACTTCGGCGTTTTCGCTACTTCACGAGTGGGGGATTGTTACCATAGGTCACAAAGCTCACTGCGATATCAAATCCCATGTGAAAAGGTTGATCCTTGATTTAGCTAGTGACTTTACCTTTCCTATCACAAGCCTCAGCAGCCGGGCACCGGTAACACCATCGCTAAAGAGCAACATGTAACTACTAGACAAGACAGAAGCCGACCCTCATGCCATGACGCCTACCTGTACCGGTGAAGAAGCTAGCGGCTCTCAGAGTAGTCGTTCAAGGCTACACAAACCGCACCACGATGGTGGCCGTTGTACTGGCGAATGATTGACTGGCTGCTCAACTCCCACAAGCGGGCATAGTGGTCAGAGCAAGCCGTTACCAAGTACGCCGAATCAGCACTGAATGCACAGTCCCACACCCAGCGCTGATGGCCATGCAAGGTCGTCTCGAGCGGGAAGGCATTGGCATGACGATTGGTGGTAGGGAGGCCATCTTGACCAGTGACGTTGTGCGGCGCTGTCGGATCGACGGACCAGATCCTAGCGGTGTGGTCGGCGGAGCAGGTTGCGAGGTGGCGGACGTCGGGGGAAAGCAGGATGCGGTTGATGTATTGGTGGTGTGCCAGAAAGCTAGTAACCGGGACGAGGGAGGTGACGTCGCGGTTTTGGATCATGCGCCAGACGTAGACGTTGCCCTGGTCAGGGGTTCAGCTTGGAATTTAGAAATAAATGAAACTTGCCGGAGAGGGGCGTACCGAGTTGTTCCCAGCGCAGAGAAGAGAACCATCACTCGCCACGGTCACACTAGCCACAGAGACATCATCCTCAGGAATGAGCTGGTGAGTGCACTTGTTTTCGCCCAAGTCCCAGATCCGGACATTTCCTCCACGGTCACAGCTAATGAGTTCGCCCTGATTCGGATGAATGACAACATCGTTGACCGGAACTCCATGGCTGTAGTTACGCTGATCAGTGCCAGTGCGGGTATCCCAGATCTTGACATTGCCATCTTCGGAGCTAGTGACCATCCATTTTCCCTCACAGTGGAAAGCTACTCCAGTGATGTTGCCGGTGTGACCTTCGAAAGTTAGGACCGGGTTTGGGTTCGTAGATTTGATATCGTAGAGCTTGATATTGTGATTTCCGGCTGCTGCTAAATAGCGCTTGTCGGGGGAGATGCAGAGGCGGTTCACCTGAGAATCAGGATGCTGGATCGTACGGGAGCAGATTCCGGACAACGCCTCCCAGAAGCTATGCCTTTGGTTAGAAGTTTGTACTTATGCCTCTCCTTCCAAGATATGTAATAGGTCCGAACGAGGCTTACCGGATAGTATGATCGTACCCCGCTACGCATAAAGGTCAGCTTCGTTTTCTTAGATTTGAACGTAATAATCGCCCTCAACACCTCTTGCGGTCACACTAGCGAGGAATACGATTCTGGAGACAAATCTGATCTAGATAGTTTACGTGATTACGTACCGGTACAGAGAATCACACTCATGCCGTTGACTGGATAATGGACTGGTTGATGGACTGGTTGTGCAGGAAAACTAAACATTTCGCCAAGTGCTGCACGCCTTACGCTTTCGGGATTAGCCGCTGGACATAGCTCCCGCTGTCCGCTTGTTCTTACTCCAACGACATGCCAGCATGCTGTTGGAGAGACCTCAAGGAAACCTCATATGAGGATATCGACTCACTTGATCTTCTTCCAAGGGGAGGAGATGTCCCTGAGGAGTTCAGCTACCAGCATCAAAATCAGCCTGGCTCACCTGACATCTCGACTCGAGGTACTCCTAAGCTCTCGTGGCTCCCCCATCGCTCAAGAAGATGGAGGGCCAAATAAAAGAAGGTATTTATGCTTCATCAAACAACTTATGTAAAGGTAAAATAATCAGGAATGATCTGGGGCTTACACTTTTCCCCGGATCACAGACTCAGACAGAGGATGAAGGAGACGGCCATCCAGGGCCGGAAAAAACCCAGCAAGGAAGGGACTTCCTCAAGGAGCTGAGCAATGGCAGCAAGAAAGGACTTCTCCCGAGCATTGGTCGGTATACATTGCATGGAAACGTCAATCAGGAGGTGCTGTTGCGAGCAAGAGCCCCAGACCATGCGCGAACAGGATTGGACAAGAGTACAAGACCTAGATTGGGAGAGACAACACACGTACCTGATTCGGAAGCTGTTGCAACTGCTGTACTGCGCTCAACGGTATGTTCGTCAACAGTAGTACCCTCCGCCGTGTTGGCCTCAGCCACGTCGCCCTCGAAACGAAAAAGTTCGAAATCCTGCACAGTCACAGCGGTTGTCAGTGAAGTTCCGTTATTTGCTGCATGTGAGGACAATGGATGCAAAGCAGTCGAGCTTGCCCCTTCGCCATTTCAGACTGTGGAAGGGGAGGATGTTGGCTTCTCCGGTGGTGCGAGACAGGGTGAGAGCGATGCGGAGGACAACTTAGATGTATTACGTCCGCATAAAAGGCAGAAGATTGATGAATACATACCATCTGAACAGTTTGGAGGTTTTCAAGATACGTGTATTGACCGATCAAGTGTGGTTGTGAAAGCAACGAAACAGACGTGGAATGGGGATGTAGCAGTGGTCTCACCAGGACAGAAAGGGGTCATGCGCAGCCGCAGTCACGGTCCGACGAATGATGTCGCTCGCATCAGAATCAGTACAAGCTTCGAGAATCTCTACCGAGAACCTCGATCTACTTCATTGCCTGCACCGGAAGTTCAACCTCGAAGACTTAGTATATCAAACTCTTTACGCATCGCATTAGATCATTCCATGGTTCTTTCATCAAATACTGAGTCATTCCACACGCAGTATCCTACGGGGCAACCGGCATCGTCAAAGATACAGACTTCAACAGCCTTTGGAACGCCTGTCCAACCGACCAGAAGTCCAGGGATGTCGCGTCGGTCGCTTCAGATGCCACGATCTACGGCTTCTGAACTTCGTACAGTGAACCTCTCAGATACCTCCAGTCCAGAGGACTATTTTCACTCCTACTCGCCTTTCGATAGCGCGCAAAGAGACGTGGCTATTCCTGAGGGAGGTTTCGAATCAGCTATAGCTACATCTTCTCTTGATAATCATGGTGCTGAGAGGTTTTCCGAGTTTTGGAATCCGCCCGTGTCGTCGGCCCTGCCTGCGCATCAGGGCAACCTGTCGGAAGCTTTCAGCACGGCCAGCTCTAACACATTAAGATTGGCACAGACTCAATTCACTACATCTCCTAGCTGGCAAGCCCATAACTCCACTGATCAGACTATATCGTCGAGTAGTACATCAGATGGCGCCACCACGCAAAAATCCAGTCGATCACTCAACGATAGCCTGCAACATCGAATCAACCCTTTGGAAAATCAAGATGATTACCAGTCTCCTTACGCTCCGCAACCGCATCGACCAAATGATCAAGTCTCACCACAGATCAAGATGACAGATACAACTGCAATACACGGCCTCCATGCCAGAGATCGTCTCAGGACTTCGACAACTGGATTCGCAACCATTGTGTCACAGCCGTCCGCTTACTCCACGTCGCAAAGCCCGAACGCATCTTCAATGAATACGAGTACAAGGCTACCTTCGAGATCAGTATCTCAGGGAATGCAAAGCGGGCAACAAAGTTCGAATTCACCAATGCCACTACCTTCTCCACACCAGCAAGCTGTTTCTAAGACTGGAGCGCGCGTCATTGCAAATGCGGAACTGTCATCGTCTGGATGTGAGGAAACGTCAAGTGAAGCGACTACTGAGGAGTTGTCGTCCCAGAGGAAAGAAATCCTATTGCCACCAGAGCTCGTCGGTCCAGCTAAAAGAGCCATCGATGCCGTTTGCCCCTTCCTCCTCGAACGTATGCATCATGCCGATATAGTACCTCGTGTCCTGAGCTTCATTAAAACATTTCCATTGCCAGATGATGCCCCATTTACAGCCGGTGATGTGTCTCCAGCCAACCTCATGGACTTGCACCACAAGAACCAAAGTCTAATAGAGAGGAATGCCGATTTAACAAAGGAACGCGACAAGTACCGCAGGGCCGCTGGTGACTGGACAAAGGTGGACCCCGCCACCGGGCAGACGAAGGGGCAAACCATGAGTCGAGAGTTGAGGCGCCTTCGCTCCGAGTTGTCGAAGAGGACAGAGGAGGTCGAAGAGTTTAGAAAAGCCTGGGCGGAGTTCGATGCTGCGCGCGCTGCCTCAGCGTTAATTATTGATACTTCCGCGGTCTATGCTGGTGCTCCTCTTAGTCGTACTAGCAACAGCCTGCATGCTCGGCGTGTAGGCGCAACCATGAAGAGCATCCAAGTCCCCTCACGTAGTGGCTCGATGGTTCCGTCTGCAGCTGCTGGTCCGACACCGCCAGCTTCGCAACGGGTCTCCATTGACCTAACCGAGGGTACTCCACCGCCATCATCGACATCCTCCGCTCCGCCACCATCAATTCCTCCTCCTCCAGCTTCGTCACCCGAGGCTGCTGCGCTTCGCACCACTATGAAGCGCAAGACCTACTCGTGGCTGCCTAGCGAGTCAAACCACATGGTGAAGAAACCGAAACCAGCAGCTCGTGGCAGTCAACCGTCGACGCCGATCAACATTGAGGTAGCATCGCCCGTAATCGACGCCGATGCCGAGCTCGAGGCAGAGCTGGAGCGTGAACTGCTGGCTTCTCAGCAGGTAGACGAGAGAGCGAAGCAGAAGGCGGCTACGTACGAGCGCCAGAAGGCGGCGCAGAAGGAGAAGCGGGATGTGATGAAGCTGGCCCGTGAAACGGCGAAGCAGAAGCAGCGGGAGAAGGCGAGGGAGGAGCGGGCGGTGGAGGAGAGAAGGGAGACGGAGGTTGAAAAGGAGCAGCGGATGGCGGCGGAGGAGCAGCGGAGGAAGGAGGCGGAGGATACGGCTCTTGACGAAGAGCTGTTTGGGACGGAGGAGGTGGTGGAGGGTGAGGAGGATGAGGAGGATGAGGAAGATGATGACATTGTAGACCAGCAAGGCGGAGCGGATGTTTTCATGGGCTATATGCCGGAACAACATGGTGCTGAGACGACCACGCTTCGTCTGGTGGAGGAGAGCAGTGAAGAGAGCGAGGAGGAGTAGCTTCGGAGCTTAGCGCTCTGTTTCCGATATGATGAGACGATACCATGTCTGCATTAGATAGTAAATGATTATACACCTTTGATGTAGATGCTAAACGCCATGCTATGCTGCTGAGACCTCTTAAATAATCGTCTATAAATCATCGAGGAACCCCAAATTATACTCTTTACTATTGCTTTCTCCGTCCAACTTTCAACCTCCTCCTCGTTGAAGTTTTCTCCTCTACCACCTCCTCATCCCTTCCACCACCACCACCATCCGCACCAAAACCCCCCTTCCTCCTCCCACTTTTCCGCGCCGTCCTCCCGCGACAACAGCACCACAACCCCACCTGCACCCCCGCCCCCAAAAGCGAAAACCCAGCCGCAACCCACATAAACCCAAACATCTCGCTCCCCAGCTTCGCGCCAATGTTCACGTCCTGAGCCACACTCTGAAACACGTTCCTGAATATAGTGAACATGACTGTTGCGATTACTGTTGCAGCGGTGGTGATGACGGCGGCGAGGAGGGTGAAGAGGGAGATTGCGATTGGGAGGGGGGCGAGGCGTTTGCGGGTGTGGGTTGAGAAATATAGAGGGAAGAGGGCGAGGGGGATGGAGAGGAAGACGGTTAGAATAGAGGTCAGAAAAAGGGCGAACATCCAGTGGGACGCGGTGCGGACGAGGGAGAGCGCGGAAGCGATGTTGGCGGGAAGGGCGACTATGATGCATATCAGTTGGTGGGTATCTGGGTTTGTTTTTCTTGAGTTCAATGATAGGGTGGTATACTTGTTGCACCCGCCAGCAGCTCGTTCAGCAAGATCTCAACGGGGTTGAACCAATATAGCGTCTTAGGTTTGCTGCAGGAGGTGATCCCGCTGCCGTGGTATCCCCCGCAGTAGTTCCATAACCCGACTTGGTAGAAGTCGTGGAGACCTAATGTCCGGGCTATCGAGTTGATCAAGATGGCGTTGGGTACGCTGCGCGGGATTACGTGCGAGAAGTCAAGTTTGAGGAAGTAGATGTCGCCGAGGACGGGCGCGGTGTGCGTGTTGCCGATTTCGACGAGGATGAGGAAGGTTAAGGCGATGAGAAAGGAGAGGGCGGAGAGGAGGGAGAGGGTCTTGCGGGTGCGGGTTAAGCGTTTGATGTTTGTGGGTGAGGATTTGGAAGATTGGTCGAAAGTGGTGTCGGACGATGTTGGGGAGGGTTGTGGGTGGGTTTGTTTTGCTCGGGATTTGCGGATGGAGGTGAACAAGGGGAGCTTCATGGTCCTGGGAGAGCGGCCGGTCTCAATGGTTGAATTAATTGATGCGGTGTGAAAGGCTCATTGCACTGGAGGACAGATGTATGAGTGCAGAGCAGAGACAGAGAGGGACATTATTGCTAAGGCCAAGAAAGAAAACATTGTTCTTCAAGATAGCCACTCCGCAGCTGCCGACATCCTATCAGAGAATGCGGTGCTGCGTAAGACTCACGTCATGCCAAGAATTTTCCAACGTCGACCACTAACACTAGGTAGTTCCAAGACGGCGACCCGGCTATGCGTTCCCGTTGTGATCCGGATACTGTATCAATAAGTGAAGACCGTTCGAAATATTCTTTTAATATGTAATACTGTATTGTATATACTTCAACTGTCGCTGCCGTTGCTGTTGGTCTCCATTCCCCATGAGTCTTTATCTCGTTGCTGCATAGTAACGTCCCTCCATTCGGCTTCAGTGAAAGTTGTTGAAACTCTGATCGCTCACAGGAGCGAAGTCAGTGTTTATGCTTCTTCAACACATCTTACCCCTCAGCTGCCTACTGGCCATTGAAATACACGCCCAAAGCCTCAGCTCGAGTGCTGCCCTTATCCTGTCGGGAACGAATTCGGTATCAAGACCGAATCTGGGAGGAGATTTACTTCCAACAGGCACCGAAGTCTCGTATCTTAGCTATACCTCAACCATCATCGTATCCTCAAGCACCGTCACGAGTGGTGGTCGAAATGGTTCCATTACCCTTCTTGCCGGCAGCATGGCAGCAGCGAATGCTTCCGAGACATCATCCTCGAGACACTCGAGTTCTTCGCCACCGGTGACACTTCTGACAGGAGCAGTTCAATCAACAACGACGTTACTTAGCGGCACGGCCGTAGCGAATGCTACAGCTACAACCAACGTCACGAGTAGCACGTCCAGCTCTGCACAACCGACGAACACACAGCCATGCAACAACTACCCCGAGTTCTGTGCAAGAAAGTACAGCAACATCACGGAAGTGGGGGCACACAACAGCCCCTTCGTACGGCCTGGCAGTGCAGCCAGCAATCAGGAGCTCGGCGTCATTGCTCAGCTGAATGATGGGATTCGCATGTGTAGGCCGTTCCTTTCCGCAGTTACGCTCTGAGAAACACTGACTTTCTGCGTAGTGCAAGGTCAAACGCACATGGTGAACGACACACTCTACTACTGCCACACTTCCTGCGACCTCCTCAACGTTGGCACCGTAGAATCCTATCTCCGCACCGTGACCTCCTGGATCCAAAACCACCCCTACGATGTCGTCACCATCCTCATCGGCAACGGCGACTTCGTCGATGTAGGCAACTACACAACTCCAATCGAAAACAGCGGTTTGAGCAGATACGCCTACATCCCTTCGCGAATCCCCCTGGCCGTCGACAACTGGCCTACGCTTTCGGAACTGATATTGACAGGCAAACGTGCCGTCATCTTCATGGACTATAAAGCCGATCAGAGAGTCGTACCGTATATCCTCGACGAGTTCAGCCAGATGTGGGAGACGCCTTTCTCGCCAACTAACCGCAGTTTTCCGTGCACGGTGCAGAGACCCCCTGGTATCAGCGACACTCAGGCAGGGCAGAGGTTGTATATGGCGAACCATAATCTGAACATAGAAATCACCCTTGCGGGGACCTCTCTCCTAGTCCCAAACACAGCCCTCCTCAACGTAACAAACAACGTCACCGGTTTTGGAAGTCTAGGCCTCATGGCCAACGACTGTGCTGGTGAGGCCCCTCCCTTCTTCCCCTGATCCCCATCAATCTCCAGCAGCGCTGATGGTCAAGCAGAAGCATGGCCACAACCGCCGAATTTCCTACTAGTAGATTACTACAACGTCGACAACGGCACCGTTTTCGAAGTCGCGGCCCAGCACAATAACGTCACTTATACACGCTCGTGTTGCGGTCTCGTACCTTCCGCAGCAACACAATTGCCGGGACAGGGAAGCATGCTAGCTTTTTCAGGCATGGTCGCTTTGGGTTTTCTTGTGCTAGCATAGATGTCGCGGAGTTGGCGTTTGGCTGTTTAGGGCGCATCGTGCATGGCATTGGGTGGGGAATTCGTGGGAGTAAAGATACAGATACAAATGGGAGTATCTTCGCAAGGGGTGGAGGTGAGGAGGTTATGTCTACTATCGACAGATAGACAAAATAAGGGTACTATTCAAGACACTCCAACGAGCCCTTGCATCCACTGGAGCGGTTTTTTCATGATCAGAGTGCATAGAACCCCTCTTCTCGCCTCAGACGTACCCCCATTGTCGCTCTCACCACGAAGCTCTACTCTACGGACCCGTTCTCGTACCGCGTACCGCGTACCGCGTACCGCTCGGGGCAGGAAACGATGAGCTCTGCATCTTGGCTTGAGTGTTCTTCTTTCCGAACAGGTACATAACGGGAAACTTGATTGGTGGCGGACAGAGGACGTTAGGAGCTACAGTACTAATCGAACATCACATCACATCAATCCATAGCCTCCCCCCGCCCACCTCGTAGAGAAGACGACTCCGCGAACCCACCCATCTACGACTCCCCATCCAGCAAGCACTTCAACATTCCATCCACCCACTCACGTAGTCTTGTGTTGGCCCCCTAGGCAGCGCTCCCACCAAACCATCAAAGCATGACCCTCAATGTTAGCCTTGTTCACTACGTAATATCGATACACAGCAGAGGGGAAGGACTGGGGATTATCGAACGCACAGATCTAGCCTGTACCCATTATTGCAAAGTGACAATTCAGCGAGCCTTTGGAATAGGTGGTGGACACTCGCCCATGAGGCGCGCCAAGACTACCTAGATAAACGCTCCCGGCATAAAACTAGGCCTAGGTCGTAAATGAATGCCAGTCCAAAAAAAAAAGTATCTGGGGGACTTCATAGACACGAAGCGCATCGACATCAGATATCTGACATGTGTGACTAGGGATATACAAGCATGTTGTCTATTGGATTTCACAGCTGAAAACGTCAATGACACGGTGTTGTGAAGTTCTCCATACGTTCTGATAACGAGGGCGTCTGTTGATGACAGCAATGGTTATGACCTGGAACGATACTACTTGATGTTGTTACATGTCATGCCATATCACATCGTATTCTCCCGTGCTGCACAGATGTTTTCGAGAACCATTCTATCTAGGTATGTAGGTAGGTAGTTACAAAACCCCTCAAAGAACACATGACCAATACGAGAAGAAAACACGGCGTCTAGTGATCGATCCTGTAACAAGAGTGCCTTCGAGCTCAGGGAGCGAGACCAACCTAATGAGATGAAGAAGAGACTAGGTAAAGAAAGACAGGTGCCAATCAGCCAGCAGGACAACACCCAGCATCATAGCTAGCCATCCGTCCGTTCCGTATCAAGACTGCCTACAAACCCTCTATAAGAGAGAGCGAGACCAACGTCTTAACGCAGAACAAGACAGAATTACCAGCTCAGCTAGCGTTGACCTCTCTTGTTTGAAGTGGCCTAATCACCCTGAGGAGACAACTAGTCTAATGACCACAGTAGAGACCACAGGGAAAATTGAAACGAGAAAAAGCTACGCAACGCACGCTAGAGTCCGCGGATAGAGAAACGAAACATGAAGAAAGAAATTGTGCTGTTGGGGACTGACTGACTCCATCAATGTGCACCACGCTTGTGCGGAAGAACACGAGAAAGCCCGCAGGCAGAGGGGTATCAAGCCGATGACCGCGCTATGCATGTAACCAAGATCCAGTACTGTGGTATCCTGGAGTGCGACCGACCAACCCTAGTAGAGAGGAGATAGGAACCAGCCTATTCCTGTAGAAAGAACCGTTGTGCATTTGAAACCATCATCCACCTCCATCCGTCTGTATCCAACCATCTCCCAATACCGTGCTCGCCTCCTGGCTAATCCACAACCCCCAACCTCCCATCCTCTAACTCGCCCATCTTCTTAGAGATCTCCTTGTTGCTAAGGTCGCGCTTGCCTTTCTTAGGCGTGAAGAACCCAGCCTTGTATCCGCTACCGTTGATAGGATGAAAGGCGCTGACAGGACCTTTTGGAGAGGGCAGCCCGATGAGAGTCTTGTCTTCATCGTCTTCGTTGTGAGCGTTTGCGTCTTCCTCCAGCTCATCTTCAACTTCATCTTCGTATTCGCCTCCTTCTATCTCTTCTTCGTCCTCGTATCCTTCTTCCTCCGTCGCATCCTCGTCTTCGTATCCTCCTTCCTCACCGTCAACCAGATCCTCATCATCCTGCTCACTTCCATCTGCCTCGTCGTCGGATTCGGTCTCGTCTGCTTTATCGAGGGCTGCTTCAGCTAGCTTTCCCTCTTCGAGATCTGCTATGCCTTTGTTGACACATTTTTCGTCCGCGTCGTCAACCTCCGGCTTGCTCTCTTCTGCTTTCGTGAGATCTGCATCGTCCTCCTCGCTTTCCTCGTCACCTGCATTGTCTTCGTCATTCATGTCCTCAAACTTGACGAAGTCGTCGCCAAAGTTGGTGGAGCGAGCAGTTTCCAGGTTAGATGCTCTCTTGGTCTGCCCTCCGCGTTGTTGTTCAGCATCGTCCTCCGCGCCGTCAAAGTTGTCGTAATCTTCATCGATGCTCGCGGTGCGAGAGTTCTTTGGTCTCTCGACGGGGGTTTCCTTCTCTGCCTTGTTCTGATCGTCTGCGCCTCTAAACTCGTCGTGATCTTCAGTAAGGTTTGCGGAGTGTGGGGTGTCCGGCTTGTGTGCCTCGTTGGCTTTCCCTCCATCTGTGTACCGGCCATGAATAGAAGCGCCCCACAATATACGCTGCTCCTCCTCGGCTTGCTCTTTAGCAGCGAGGTCGGCACGGATCTGCTCATACTCGGCTTCGAGAATATCTCTACGTTTTGAGTAGTACTCATGTTTCTGATCGTCATCCATTCCCCTTACGTCAGGATCCTCTTCAACTTCAGACGGCGGTGTAACCTTTTTGGAAATGAGGTCCCCGTTCTCGTCGTAAATTCCTTGAAGATTCAGCATGTCGAAGCCGTCGTCCTCGTCCCCTGCCTTGAGATTTCCGCGAGAATCTAACAAGCCCCCAATTGCTCCGTAAATTTCCTCATCCTCTTCATCATCGTCGTATCCATCGCTCATGTCCTCATCGCCGACGATCTGTTGAAAACTTGGACCCCTCATGCTGGTATAAGCTGGCCTAGGAGGCCGTAGACCTGCAGGCGGAAGAGCTGCTGGTATACCAACCATAGGTGGAAGAGCTACATCCTCATCCGTCTCATCATCGTCGGAGTCAAGGAGGATGGCGTCTTCTTTGGACGTTCCACGTAGATCGATAGTCTGAGGTTCTTTGACGATCTCTTCCTGTTCCTCGTCGATAGTCTCGTCATCATCGATGGTGTCATCGTCGGATTGCCCAAAGTCTTCAGTACGCTCTTGATTTTCGTCCTCATAACCGAAGTTGCCTTCAGTCTCGTCAAAATGCTCATCGTTGCCGGATGTCCTTTCACCTTCGCGAAAATAGCCACCCGTAGAACGATGAGAATCCCACTGATTTACGTTGGAGGTCATTCTGCCGTGCTTTCTGAGCTCGTACTCGTCTTCTTCATCAGAATGCTCAGAATGCTCCCGCTTTAGGGCCCGTGTTTGAACCTGCTCTCCTCCGCGGTAATCGCTCATATCGGACTCGTAATCCTCATCTGTTTCTTCAAAGCGATCCCATTTCTTCATGGTCTTGAATTGCATATACTCTCGCTGGATGATCTGTCTTCCTGTCAAGCCATATTCCTGATCGCTCGACTCGGAAGGCTCTCGCTCAACTCGACCTGGTCCAGCTTGCTCTTGATGAAGGATTAGTTGAACGCTTTGTTGAAGCTTTTGCTGAAGCTCTTGTTCAAGGACATTTGCGATGCGCTTTTCATGATCTGCCTCGTGCTCCCCATCGTAATCGTAAGAAGGTCTCCGACGCTTCCCGTACCTCTCGAAGTCGTCATCAGGAGACAGCCTCTTCAATTCTGGGTAACTGACACCGTCAATCTCTGGCCGCACGAGTGGCGAAACAGGATCTGCTCTAGCGAGTTGCTCTTTCTCAAGCTTAGCTCCTATCTCCTTCCTAAGTCTTTCCTCGATCTTGGGCTTGAGTGAAATTTCAACCTTCCCCTGAAGCTTGGCTGGCAGCTCTCTCATTAGTTGTTCGCGAACGTCCCATTCGAGTTCCTGCTTCAACTTCTTCTCGACCTCCGGCTTAAGCTCAGCTGCAATGCTGCGTAGCAGATCTTCGACAAGTTGTACGCGAATCTCTGCTTCGAGTCGGGCTTTCATCGGTTCTTCATTCTCGTGACGGATGTCTTTGGCGAGCTGCTCGAAGATTTCTGCTTTCATCTCTGCCGTCACCTGGTCTCTAAGCTCTGCTTTGAGTTGTGCAATCGCCTCTTTATGAGCTTCCCCTGCAAGGAAAGTTCTCTGCTGCTCCTCAAACTGGAGACGTATTTGATCCTGAGCAGCAGAAGTACGACGTGTAACTTCTCCCTCGATAGATGCATTCTTGTTATCCTCTCTCGTTCGCTTTAATTTTTCACCGACTCTGTCGAAGTACTCGAACAGAGACAGGTTCTGTGCTGAGAAGGTGGGATTCACGGAGCTGTCCTCATCTTCGTCAGAATCTGGACGAGTGGTGTTGGTGCCCTTGATGACAGGCGGAGTATCCTTCATGTGGTCTCCCACAAGCGCTTGATACATTGCGGATTTCTTTTTAGTCTTAGGCATTGTGACGTTCGGCTTGAGGTTGTCGTTTAAACTTGAAGTTGTCGTTTGTGGAGGTAATTGCGGTGGTGGGTTGTCGAATCGTAGGTGTTGTTGTGGGTTTGTAAAAGTTGAAGCTCGAGCTTTGGGTAATGATCTTGAAGTAATCGTCTGATCTCGAATAGCGCTGCTAATGTCGAGTATCTTTGAAGGTATGTCGAGATATCTGGAAGTAAGTGAAATTGAGGTTGTGAAGTTTGTGGAATCGTAAGTGTTGTAGTGGAAAGCGAATGTAGTGAATGTTGACAGGAAATTGACCAACCTCTTGAATTGTTCGCGACTTCCTTCTAGAGCTCCAAGCTTCTGACGTCGTTAGCGTGATTCGGCTATTAATTATTCCGATCACTGCGACGAAATTCCTCGAGGCAATACCATAGTTGAGGACGCTGAGGCTACCGTATCATAAAGTAAGTGCTGCTTTGAGCAAATTCGACGGCATAGCATGTTCATACCTCTTTTCAAGGAATATACTCTAAATAACAGGCCATTGTGAGCTTCTTGGTATGTACATGTATCTATCAGTATTGCCGGAGCTGCTCCGTAGATCATCCCTTCGCTAAGTTTGGAGAGTTTCCGATTGGCCGTCCAGACAAGTAGAGTACTTCGTGCAACACCACAACTTCATCCTACCTATTGGCCTACTCTGTTGACCGTTTAAATCACTGAAGACACCGTTGAGCACCCTCCCCTCCCTCTCACCGCCCTCGGTCAGGCGCCCCGTACTCCACAATGGACATCCGCATCCTCCACCCCTCCGACATCCCGCATGTGCAAACCGCCAACATAACCAACCTGCCCGAAAACTATTTCTGCAAATACTACCTCTACCACGCGCTCTCCTGGCCCCAGCTCTCCTACGTCGCCGTTGACGCCTCCCGCCCCAAGAAAACCCCTTACGACCCCCCTAAGATCGTCGGCTATGTGCTTGCGAAGATGGAAGAGGAGCCTGCGGATGGGGTGCAGCATGGACATATCACGAGTTTGAGCGTCATGAGGACGCATAGAAGGTTGGGACTGGCGGAGAAGTTGATGAGGCAGAGTCGTATGTTCCTTTTTCCGTTCTGTGCCGTTAACGAAGAAGGAGAGGAGGCTTGGTCGCGAGTGGGAGGCTGATGATTAGGGGTGTTGGGTGGAGTAGAAAGAGCAATGGTCGAGACATTCGGCGCGCACTACGTCTCCTTGCATGTCCGCGTTTCGAACGTGGCTGCGCTGCGTTTGTATCGGGATACGCTGGGCTTCAAGGTTGAGAAGATTGAGTCGAAGTATTATGCCGATGGCGAAGATGCGTATAGTATGAAGATGGAGTTGGGCTACATACGAGATCAGGCGCTGGATGCCGAGAGTGATGGGGAGGATGTTGGGGATGGGACGAAGGACGAGGGTGATGACGTGGGTGATGTGGGAAAGAAGGGAGATGGCGAGGAGAAGGAGAAGAAAGGGAAAGGGAAGAAAAGAAAGGTCAAGGTGGGTAGGGGCCTTGGGGTAGGGGATCTGGTGGAGAGGAATGAGAGTCAGCATTGAAGTAGGGCGCAGGCCGGTTTTGCACGTTGAAGCAGCGTTCGGGTCCTTGCGATCTACAGATTTAGTGAAATGACTCTGGAAAAGAGATAGTATCGGATTTTTGCGCCATTTGTAGGGTATCGTACACTGTCTGCGACAATGACAAAGAAATTGTCCGAGAAGACACGGATATCATGACCGCAGTCGGCTCTGAATGGAAATCTCCAACGCCAGATCGAGTCGTCAGGTACAGCAAGCCAAGCTCCAGAGGTCCAGCGTCAAAGCCATGGCAGGAAGTAACTCAGATCATCGCCGTTTGCTTGTTCGTCGAAGGCCGTAACCCCAACCTGTTGGCCCCAACGATGCTTCTTTCATCCTGCTATCGACCATATATGAATCCCCCTATGGTCTCGAACTGCACACAAAATATTCGCTCTCGACAATCAAACCCACTTTTCTCGCCTTTTTCTCGGCTCGCTTTTCCAGTCTCCTTTTCCTATTCTCGGCCTTCTGAACCGCCTTAGCCTCCTTCCTCATAGCCTTGACCTTCTTTCTATTCGTACGGATCTCAACTTTGAACTCCTTCACCTGCTGCTTGAGCACGCTTGGATCGTGCCGGCTGTGTAAGTCATCGCGGAGTTGGTTGACAGCCAGGAGAATCTCGTCTTTGTTCCGAGGGTCGCGCATCAAATTTGCAAGGGACATGCGGAGATTCGTGAGGTCGAGATCTTCAAGGTCCCTGAAATCTGTCCCTGACAAAGGGTCCTCCATCGAAGATGAAGAAGACGAAGACGAAGAGGTACTGCGAATTGCTGACCTGCGACATTGATGGCGCTGCTTAAACATAGGAGGGACGGATCTTGCCGCCTGTTCTGCCGGCCGCTCTGAAAGCTGCTTTGCTAAGTCTATCACCCGTTGAAGCGCAGATAGGCCGAATGGAGCGGATCGCATCGATTCTCGCGCGCATGTCGATAGCGTTGATGGAGCAGGAAATTCTGATGATGTAGATGATGTTGGAGGTATCGACACGCCATGTGGTGTGCGAGGATGCAGTGGAGCAAATGACAAGGCGCTATGGAAGAGAAAACCAGGCTGATTGATATTCCTGTCGTTATGAGGTGAGTGCGAACCATCTTCAACCTCTCGAACATGGATGCAATCCCCTCCACGTAGGTTTAGCGTTCCTGGAGGCCTCGGAGAGGATCCGGTGTCGTAAGATGGCAATGGCTCTTCCAGTTCGGTAGAATCAGGGTTAGTTGCGGGCGAGACCTGCTCGTAGGCATAATAGTCATGACTCGGTCCAATAGTACTACCACTCTCGGTTGGCCCCGTATGCAGTGAGGTCGGGACCGGCGATGCTCCAGTTGATGAGGTCGGAGTGAGAGGGCCCCTTGGTGTATAGGGCGGAGGAGGTGGAAGGTCATCCATTTCGACTTGTATTGATGCTGAAGTTATGGCAATGTGTTATTGAGAGATGGAAAACAGAAGGAGCAAGGGGATGATGAGAGAATCATCAGGATCATATAAGGACATGGAACATGATATGACCCCGCCGGCTGTTCCTAGCTGGAAACTCATGAGCGCATTATTAAGGCCGTGGAAGTCGGCGATGAGAGATGCCCGTATACAACAGTCCATAGCTTCGGCCAATACGGAGTCGTTGCAGCAAACAGTACAAGGACTGTGCTTCGGACATTACGCGGCCACCTTTCTGTACGGTCGTAAGCTGCGGCTCAGCCCTGCACAGACGAGACGCCTATCCAAACGTAGTTAGCTATGTACTGCCGACACCAACGGCAAAGCGGGGAGGCTCGAGGCGAGATCTAAGACGGCTTTCGGCTCAATTATCATCCCTGGTTACATGTATTTTCTGATAACAAACGAACTTCGTAATTCGGACCCTTCAACACACAGAGCGTCTCTTCAATCAACTCATCGTTCGAGCAACATCATACTAACCACGCTTATTGCCGCTTTTCGAGCCAGAAGCAAGCATGTCGAGACCAGCTTATCAACGAGCGGCGTCAACGAACCTTACTGCGGGTATGACGATGCGACCACTCGAGGGCAAGCTTGCAATAGTAACCGGGGCCTCAAGAGGTAACTGAAAGTGCCGACGAATGAGAATCACATTAACCGCTCATACCTTCCACAGGAATCGGCGCAGCAATTGCTCGCAATCTTGCAGGCAAGGGTGCTTCTCTCGTAATCAATTACACCTCCGAATCCTCTGTCCAGAAAGCAGCGGACTTGGCGGAAGAGTTACAGAAAGAGCATGGCGTGAAGGTCATCACGGTGCAGGCCGACCTGGGTAAGCCCAACGGCCCAGCACACCTCGTCTCCACGACCAAGAACAACTTCTCGCATCCGAAAACCTCCAAACTCCAGATTGACATTATTGTCAACAACGCCGGTGTCGGCGTGAACACGCCCCTACCGGAAGTAAGCGTAGAAGAATTTGAATTCCTCTACAAAGTCAACGTGTTGGGTCCAATACTCTTGCTACAAGCAGCATTACCGTACCTGCCAACGGACCGCTCTGGCCGCATCGTCAACGTCTCCTCCGTCTCCTCCGCCGTTGGCGCCGTTGGTCAGACTGTCTATGGCGGTACCAAGGCAGCGCTCGAGTCCATGACGCGGACCTGGGCGCGAGAACTGGCGGAGAGGGCGACCGTGAATGCCGTGAATCCTGGCCCTGTAGCAACGGACATGTATGGGTCAACGAGTGAGGAGTTCCAGATGCAAATGAAGCCGTGGATACTCAATGCGCCGTTGATGAGGGCGAGGGAAGGAGTGGACGAGGAGAAGTATATGAAGGATGCGGAGAAGGCGGGAGGTCGCCCTGGGTATGACCACGAGATAGCCGGGATTGTGGCCATGCTATGCTCTGAAGACGCCGCGTGGTGTACTGGGTCTGTAGTTTGTGCTAATGGTGGACTGAGGTTCAGTACATAGAGACTACGCCAAAGAGCGCGCTGAGAACGATTGTGGATAGAACATCTTGAATATAACTGCCAGATTCTATTTCCCAAAATTTCGCGCTACGCCACCCCGCAATTGACTTTCTCCACAATGTCTTTCTCGCGAAAATTGAAACTGCTGATGCCGCCCGAGGGCCCCCGCATACTTTTGTGGAACAGTGCCACTTGCCACACCTTCTTCTGGCGCCAGCATAGAGCCAGCCAGAGCTGTTATAAAGTCATTTAAACAAGGTTCTCAAAGACTAATCCGCAAAAGAGCACTCCAAGATACAAATAACGTTGAGAAGACAGCACACCGTACCGCAGGCCTGATCTGTTGAAGAAGAGCTCTCGGGGCTGGTCAAGCCATAGAATGACGATGAGAATCTCGGGGTGGTGCTGCAACGATGTATTGTGGTTAGAGCTCTGACGTATCTGAATTCCCTGCCACTCCACATTCCACTGTCTTGGGGTATGGGTGGGCCTCGAAATCGACAAAATAAACCGCCGAGCTCTATGCGGTCAAATGGAGCACAGGAGACCTTCAAGGTGTTCAATGCTTGCATCTCTTGTCGCTGTCGTTGGCTCTATCCTTCCATTTCTGTATCCGGAAAAGCCGAAAGACAATTTCACGGGCTTCTAGTCATCTTGCATGTTCGTCTTCTTCAGAGAACACCCGAAAAAGGCGGATATCATGGTTTGGAACACTGTCGTACCGCGATGACATGAGGGAAGCGTCATAGTGCTTCCTACAGATCAGGAACATCCTGGTGTGACACGGTACTCCAATCTTTCTATTTGCCTGCACAAATGCTGCTGGCCTACTCTTGCAATGCCTTCCCTATACTGTAGATGTCACTTCAAACCGCCATCCATATCACGCATATAACAACATCAAACCCCTTCGCCTCTCCTGCCTCGTACTTGTAGCTCCACATTCCATCCATGGCTGTGTTCCAGTACGCTCCCGTCGCAGAATGCATTCCCCTCCGCCCACCACCACCATTTGAAACATCTTGAGCGCCCACTCCTGATCTCTCGTCTCCTCTACCGCCGGCTACGGGGTGTGCCTCGTCGCCCGTAGTGGCCTCGTTGGCGCCGGTCGTGGTAGACGTCGACGGCGTATTGGTTGACAGTAGCTGCTTCTGGGTAGGACGGGGGCTTAGGTGTTGGATGATCGTGCTGTTGACCGCGTATTTGTAGGCTGGAGGTGAGGAAGGCGAGGAACTTTCGGAAATTAGGGATTGGAGGATTGAATTCTGTACCACGAGAATCAGTCATCAATCCACATGTCGGGCATATATGTACAGTATGTGAGCTTACAATAATGCTTGTATTCCACTGTTCCGCCCTCGGGTGCTCGTAGCTATCTGCAGACTCGAAGGTAGATTCGCAGGCCTTCGAGCATAATCAGCATGGAAAGACGTTAAGCAAGGCACGTGGAGAGCACGGACATCACTCGTAATTTGCCTTAGTCGTGTGTATGGTATCGGCTGGTCGAAAGTATTAGCTCGGGAGCTGCAATGAGGTTTCAGTGTTCGCTCAGAGGGGCTCGCATACAGGAGTCATTCTGGTGGAGAGTAGCTCGGCGACCATCGTGAATGTCCAGGGACGTCAATGTGGGAGATTCAGTGATCAATGCGTATGAATTGATATTCGGTTGCTGAACTCGAGAAATACGTTGCTTCGGTGGTTGTTTATTCAAATCGAAGCTGTCAATAGTATACCATACTCGTATTGTTGCATGTACAGGGGTAAACTTGGCGTCTATTGTCTTCTTCGCTCGCCGTAATC
>JAABUP010002148.1_pt1 | contig 39354 bp, 63 predicted proteins | sample 5559201 | NCBI WGS metagenome assembly JAABUP01 (sample SAMN10711887, study PRJNA513373) | rock metagenome | isolation source: Antarctica rocks | place: Antarctica | reverse complement strand
CCGCCAAGAAGCTGCCGCCCTAGCCGGTGTCGTCCCCCTGCTGGTCAAGCTGGCAGTCTCACCCCCCTCAGAAAGTGGGGAAGCCCCCTCCACCGCCCCTCAATCCCCTGCACAAATGTCTGGAAGCGATGCAGCCACCAGCAATGGAGAGGAGGTGGCCAGTGTGTCGGGCAGGGGGCCGTACCCACTAAGACCCCTTGCAGTATCACTGCTGTGTGGCATGGCGCATTCCACACATCGAACGCGCCATGAGCTGTGGGCACACAATGTGGTGGCTCTCCTGCTGGATCTCCTTAAGGAAGAGGTGATTTTGAGCAATAGCCCATCAAGTAGCCGTGTGCAATTTGGCCCTAACACAAAGTGGTATCTTCAGACTGGCTTCACATTTGTGGTTGTCATGGGCAGCTATGCTGTGGAGCATTACTATAGGCTACACTATAGGCTCACATCATTCCTAAATGTATCATTCATTTTGCCCAATCCAAAGGCTGTTGTTCCTGCCTTCTCTTCCCCTCCCCTGCTGCTTCCCACTTCTCAGGTCTTACAGGTCAGGGGGCCTCCACCTATTTCAGCATGTGTATAGTATGTGCTTGTACATACTTTCTGTGTGAAGTAGGTAAGCTGGTGGGCAACGCTGTGCATGTGAGTACAGGTGTGGCAAGGCCCGGCTCTGGATGCACTGGCAGCCTGGCTGGGTGAGGACCCAGGTCGCATTGAGCCACGCCTCAGGCAGCAGGACGCTGTGCAACGCTTTGTGGCTCTGTTTGCCAGCTACAGTCAGAATGCAGATAGTGAAGCCTTGGCTCGCTTGCTTGACCCTTTCCTGAGGATCATGAAACGCAGCCGCAAGATCACGGTATGCTCCTCACCCAACCCTGCACCCCTGCCTAACAGTATTTGTTTAGGAGCCCTGCAAAGATAGCAGAATGCCTAGCAGCATGCACACACTCTCACATCATATCATATCATATCATATCATATCATATCATATCATATCATATCATATCATATCATATCATATCATATCATATCATATCATATCATATCATATCATATCATATCATATCATACCATACCATACCATACCATACCATACCATACCATATCATATCATATCATATCATATCATATCATATCAAATCATGCCAAGGATCTGCCATGTATGATGCAGTTCTATTTCAGCCAGGATTGCATGGAGTTTGCAGGACGCTGCTGCTTGCCGACGGGCTCTCTGCTGTCACTAAATTCTAACATGCATCAGACAGAAGTATGCACGCAGAAAAAGACAAATGACTTTGTTTATTGCAGGTGGAGGTGTCCCTGAATGGCATGGCGCCTCTGCTTGTACAACTGTTGAAGCAGCCCAATGCTTTGACAGCGCTCAATCTGCTTCAGATAGTTCGGTGTATGTATGAGCAGCATCCTCGTCCAAAGGAGTTCATTGTCAAGTTTAGCATAGCAGAGCAGCTCAGACGGCTTGCTGCAGCAAGCAGTCAGGCTGTGCTGGTTCGCAAGCAAGCCCAAAATTTACTGGATGCATTTCAGCTGAATGTCGTGTTCTAGATTCCCCTGTTTCGTGTAGTTGGTGTCCTTTTTGAGTCATGAATGAGGGTATAACTGCAAGAACTGTTCGCCAGGCCTGACTTTGATAGTGTTGTAGTACGTGCTTTTACCATTGTCCTTGATTTTGAGCTCAAGTGTTTGCTCTATATGTGCTATCGGGTTGAACAGTGCTGTAGCCCTTGGCCAAGCTTATAAGGCTGATTGGGAGCGATCAAAACTGATGAGGCATGGTCACGCCTTTTAAGAAAGCTTCGAAAGCAAAAGAAGCAAGTTTCAGCCCACATAGTAACGCCCACTGTAGGTGCGTTACACTCAAGCGCCTGAGCGCCTCGCCTCTCCAAACTGCAAGGTGATCAAACCCCTGCCGTATCCGAGCCAAACGGCGACATGCAGTTTTCACCGTAGTACACCGGTGTGCCAAAGCTTCTCAAGGTCCGTCCTTGTACCATACTCGATGGCCCGGCACCGACAAACTACCGCTTGCTGCTGCCACGACGGCAAGCGGCTTTGTGTCTGTGTTATGTGACTTCTTTCGAAGACTTCTGTATATGTCTTGTTTGGTACTCTCGAGAAGACCAAAAAAGATATACCACATTCCGGTGGGTCAGACGCTTGTCTCTGCAGGGCCAACCCCTCTTTGGTTGGGTCATGGATCAGAAACCAGAGGACCCAAAAGAAGCCGATAAAGCCGCTACTAACCAGAACCGAGAGTTGTTTAAGCGATTTGAGGTAGGCATCAGTTGCTGCTAGCTGCTGCCTGTTTGTTTGTGCAGCCCTGCACCATAAGTGCAATACAAGGCACTGTACCTCCCACCGCAGGTCCAAAAGCTGTTGGGAAAGGGTAGCTACGGTATCGTGTATCGAGTTAAGCGACTTTCTGATGGCGGCGTATATGCCCTCAAGGAGGCAGATGTCCGCAAAATGTCACCGTTAGAGCGTGCAGATGCTGTGAATGAGATCAGATTACTGGCCTCAGTCAAGCACCCAAATGTTGTCAGATACCATGAAGCATTCCTAGATGGTAAGGCTGGCCCACAGTCTGCACACAACAGCTACGAGACTTGCTACACATGCTGGGATTTTCCTCTTATTCGGTGGTTGCTGCTGGTTCTCACGCTTTCAGCCCACCACTGGCGACTCAGATTCTCCATGTTTACTGCTCATTGACATGTCCTCGCATTGTGATGGCCTGTCTTCCCACAAACAGCAGCTGATGCAGCACAGGCTTTTGAAGTGATGATTTGTCTTTCTGCAGGCAATCTGCTGTGTATTGTCATGGAGTATGCCCCAAATGGGGATCTAGGTAGATTCATCAAGAAGGGGAACGAGCTGAAAAAAGCTTTCCCAGAGGAGATCATCTGGAAATACTTCATGCAGATCTGTGAAGGCTTGCAAGCCCTGCATGCTGCCAAGATCATCCATCGTGACATCAAGCCCATGAACATCTTTGTGGGCGATCATGACGTAGTCAAGGTGTGTATGATCTTTGATGCCTGGACAACTGCCAGTTTGGGCACACATGGCTTGCAATCAGACCTGTATTATGTAGGTGTCTGATAACGAGCAGCAGCTTGTGCACCACATTGTGATCATGTGCTACCAGTAGATCAGGAGATGAGCACATCACTGCATAGCATCTTTCCAGGCACTGAACTCATGCAAATCACACCATGCATGTGCTGTCCATAGCTCACCTGCAACAGTATGCTGTGCGTTGAAACAGTTGAGTAGATCATTGTAAATTATATCGCTTGCAGTGCCAGTCTAGCCTGGACCCCTTCTGCATTGGCAATGTCATGGGCTGAAAGTGCTGCATATTGCAAAGATTGTATTTGACTATAATATTTGAGGCCTCAAGAGACGTAGACACTATGCTGATTGAATGCTGGGTTGCAGGTGGGTGATCTAGGTATTGCCAAGATGATCAAGGAGGGGGTTGCCAACACCCAGATTGGCACCCCCCACTACATGCCACCTGAGCTGTGGCAGAACAAGAAGTACACCTTCACTAGCGATCTGTGGGCCTTGGGCTGCCTCCTGTACGAGCTGATGACGTACAGGCATGTTGACATTTCTGTGATGACACTGTAATTGTCTACAACATTCAGTTCTCAAATACTTGTCTTCCCCTAGGGGGCCAGGTACTTCCAATCCTGAGTAGCTCCCTGAATGAGATCCTGTTTTGGCAGTCAGCATACCAACAATAATATGTGTTGATGTGCTCTGAATTAGACTGAGCAACTTCACGCCAACTTGTGTGAGCTTGACCACGGTGTCTGTGGCCGTCAAATTGACAGAAAACAAAAGCTTATTAGGTAGCCCATGTGGTCTTCAACATGAACTGCATAAGCCCCAGCCAAGTTTCGTCATGCAGCATTTGCCTGTGATGGCTTGTACCTTTCTCTGCCCTTGGGGCTGCATGTCAACAACAAGCACAGTCTGCCTGCCAAGTGCAAGAAAGCTTTGTCCCGCCTGCATGTACCATGAAGTTGGACATGCATGAAGCTGGCAAATCACGCCTTCCCATCCCCTCTTCCTCACAGAATTTGCACCTAAGAAGCTTGTGTGCCGTGTCCTGCATGGCAGTCCAGGATTCTTGCCTCTGCTTACATAGAACTCGCATTGAAGTATCTGTTTGCATGCACATCATGTCAGCTGAAAGGTGACTTTGGTTTGATTTGCAGGGTGCCTTTTGAGGCAAGGTCCATGGCAGAGTTGCGCACCAAGGTGATGGCAGGCCGCTTCAAGCCCATCACCCCGGGCAAGTACAGCGCAGACCTCATCAACCTGATGGGGCAGCTGTTGCAAGTCAACCCACAGCGCAGGCCAGAGGTGTCCAAGATCTTGGCGTCCTCTGTGGTTCAGAAGCATGCAGCTGGAGGGTCCCATAAGGCAGCTGCTGAGCCCTCATCCAAGGGCAATGTGCTGCAGACAATCAAGGTGAGGGCAATCAACATGCTTTACTCTGCTTCATGTCTGCTACTGTGAGCCTGTGGGTCAGCATGATGCGTGAAATGCACACGTCGGTGTTTGTGAAGTATGTCTAGCGCAAAGCGGTGTGCACTATGATGGCACTTTCTGGTTGGCAATGTCGCATTTTGTTGGTAAGTGTTTGCTAACCTGGGTTGGCACATCATGGCCACTGTATAATGAAGTTGCAGTGGAGAGTGTCATCATTCTGTGCAGATTCCTGCGGATCTGCGCTTGCTGCAAGCCAGGTTGCCACAAGCAGTGTATGATGATGCTGAAGGGGACCAGATACAGGCACACAAAACATCTGGCACATAGGTGTCACCCCAGGATGTATGTATTGCTGATTTACTTGCAATGTGTCTTCAGCACTGCTTCAGCTTGCTCATGATTTAGTTGCCTTCCTTGAAACGCTTACACAGGACCACCATCACAGAGTCTAGCTTTAATCTCGCATGCCTGCTGGGTGATGAGTGTTTTTGCTGCTTTGATTGATGTGCGTGGTAATCAATGCATCATTAAGCTTTTAGCCAAAATTGGCGATATTCCGAGCATTGCATCGATGATATCTGGTCAAGATGAGGCATGATTGAGTGGCTGCAGGTTTTGAAATGAAATGGCTGTCTGTCATAAAAATATGTCATTGTTGTAAGGTCAATATAAGTCTGAGTCATTCAACTTGTGTCTACGTGGAATACTGTATGGCGTAACAGTCCAGATGCCAAAGTACAGCATGAGACGTAAGTGACAAACATGTTTTCGTTCATTGCCTTTTGTACCTCCAGCGTGACCGCCGAAACGGACTCAGTCTGCTCAAAGCTGCACATGTGGAGTTCCACCAGAACTGCACCCATGCTCTGACTGCATCTACACCTGACTTATATGCATCAACAATAGCCCAGCCCCATTCTGAGGGGTGCAGAAACCTGAAAGCAACATTGATAATACGCCGAGACCTGCGCCCGTATGGGAAAAGGCTGTCCAATGCCTGAAAGGCTGCCTGATTAACAGATCTGGGTAGGTATCTTGGACCACCAGCTGAGGTCAGACTGTACAACTCAGCCTGTAGTCTCAGCTTGGTGATCTTTTTGGTCGGGGGCATGTATGGAGAGTACTTCATTGTCATTAGGGCTGAAAGGTATTTGAGCAGGCTGCCTTCAGCTTTCATCTTCTGCAGAGTGTCCGTCACTTCTGTCAGCACAAAATCTGCTCCCTCTCCGGGCACATGACCGCCATTCTGCACAGTGGCGTCTGGCACTGGCATGCATTCCAATGCTGTGCATAGGCCCTGCACACACCACAGCAACTCACTTGAACACCATAACACTGGTCAATGTTGCTGTTAAAACCGATGCTAGTGGGCAACAAATGCATCGGCAGACTTGGGATGATTGATGCAGGGTGAGTGGACCCAGTTCAGCTGCTGCTGAAAAACATGTTGACAGCAGCAGCAGCTTTTATGATTCAGCCCTCCTGTATCATCACTGTTTACAAGCCTCCAGCGCACATCGTGCTGCGCTGTCTTGCAAAAACACAAGTTGACATCAGAGGTGTTGCTGTGAGCCAGATGCCAGTTCCTGTCAGGCTAATTTGCACAGCTTGCACAAAGCTGAAGAAGCTGAACTGATCCTATGAACAGTAACAGAAAAATACCTCAGGCTCGTCATAATATGGCAGGAAACATGCAACCACTGAGATGAGGGCAGCACGTGACTGTGTTGGCAGCGTGTCTAGCCTGGTTCGGTCTTGACAAAACACCACTTCAGCTGACAGGAAATAGAACAGTGCCTTGAAGTGATCTGTGGTGCTGTGGACATCACCCCAGAACAGCTGCCGGGCGCCTGCAGTGCAGGGGCCATCAGCAAATGCATAGCTGGCTCTCAGGGACCGCTGTAACAACTGCAACTCAGATGACTGCAGCTTGAATGGCGCTGTGCTTGCCACTTGCACTGTGCGGCATGACGCAGTCATGACACAGCATGAAAGAGCGCAGTCATGATGTGAGGTAGAGGGAATGGCGTGCCTGAAATGAGAACATTTACATGTTTCTGCCGCTGCTCTTTGCCTCCTGCGTCTGGATGGGTCAGCAGCCACTGGCTCAGGAGCAGGGCATATATTGGCGCAACATACGGTTGACCCCACAGTCGCCGGCAGACGTGTAGCAAATCATCTGCAGCTTGTCCATTCTGCATCTCAATAGAAGCTGCATTGGTGGCAAGATTGACTGTGCTTGAGCAAGTGCTTTGGCTTTACATTCAGCCCCATGTCTCAGGCTTTTAACCAAGCTAGCACACCTGATTGAAGTAAGGAGCCAAAACTTCATAAAATCGTGTTCCTGTTTTGGTCTTTAATTTGTCTGCGCAGTCACAAGCAACAGTTGCAACCATGTGGTGTCAGCTCGTATGTGTCGGCAAGTTGAACATATCCTGAGAAGTTAGACAAGGACTTCACTCTACCTTGCGCACGTTTGTCCACAGTTCCTGTCACATCTGCAAACACCTCAGAGCACACAATTTCTCTGTCATCTTTGGCCTCTGCGTCAATTGCCTGACGTCAAGCAGAAAACGTCAAGCAGACTTCAAGGAGCAGTTAGCTGCTCAGGTGCAACCTCCTACCAATCTTAGCTTTCTGAAAACTTCCTCAGATAGTCTGGCTGGGATTGTGACAGCGTCCATTAACTTGTGCCACGCGCCATCACGCAGTGCCAAGGCAAACACTGTGTATTTCACGGGCTGCTGGTATACATATGAAGCTAAGCATAGCGCCTCAAGATCGGCTTGATGACAAACTGTGTGTACACCACAAGTGCTGCCGCCAAAACGCCGGTCAGAAGCCCAAGATTCAAGTAAAACACGTTGTCCGCCGACATCCTCCCACTTATGGTGCGCCCTCAGCCATTGCAGCCGAGCAGCACATCGAAAACGCACGTCTGTCAGCCACAATTCGGATTGACTTCGGTCAACAGTCGACCTGATCAGGCATGCAGGTCTTGACCTACCACTCATGCGATGCACACATGTTTGCAGATAGGAACAGTTGCCAAATCTTAATTCGGCAATGTCTGTCGCACAAGGAAGGGGCTGCCTAATGAGTGGGTTTGCGCTGTTCGCACAAGCTGCAGTGCAAGAGTCAGAATAGTCTGTAGTTCAGCAGCTGTGTAGCATGCTGTGACCACATGAGGACCGGTCCTACAAAGGCTGCAACGGATTGTTATCAACCTGACAAGCTGTAGCCAAATAAGATATACGCAGCTTGGCAAAGGAGGTGACGAAGAAAGTCCCATGCTTTCTTTCATGCATTCAATGTGGGCATATGCTGTATGTGAGTCCACTATGAGCTGATGACATTCAGCATCTTTCGCTTCCAGTGCACACAGTGAGTACATATGAGGTCTGTGTAGCATGATACACTTTCACTACTGATGAGGACATTAATAATGGCAACCAGACACCAAGCATGGCATACGCATTTGCGTCTGACTTTTGATACGGTTTGCAGCTACACTTTGCTGGAGTCTGGTCCCAGAGTTGCTTGAAACGTCATTTCCCAAAAAAAGAGGTAATGCCGCTTACTGTTGAGCTTCACTGCCAGCTTGTTGGTTGGCCTGATACTGAAGCACCCGCTGCTGCTGTGCAGCATTCATCATGTGCCAAAACCTTTTCCTGTAAGCCTCAGGATTCATTGGCTCATACTCTTCAGGAAGATCATAGAACTCCTTGTTAGCTCTGAGTTTTCTGGGTGGCATTTCCCATGCAACTAGCTGTGGATGCTTCTCGAACGGGTGTCCCTCGTCAGGAAAAATACGTAGCTTACGGGCGCGGGCCTGCAACATCACACAGAAGATCATGTCCCACTCAGCATCATTAGTGATGACTGTGAAGTACAGAATCAGGCAGGAAGTGGAAGCACCTTGCAATGCATGTGCAAAGACAAACATTAACAGGCTAGGAGCCTTGCTAGCAGCAGGACATACATCACGAAGCTTGTTCTTTGGCAGCATGCCATACACCGCCTTGCGCAGGATCTCTGTAGGATCCTTGTCAAATTGCAATCTTGCAGAGCGCTCCTTCAGTCCACCAGGAAATCTGCAGAAATACATTCCAGGCTCAACTGCAATGGATGAAAAAGGCTTGCATGATGTCAATGTCTTCTGAAGAAGGATGTTGCTGCTCACCCTGTGTGATGTCTGTAAAGCTTCTGCTTCCATTTCTTGCCTGTGAAGACTACATGATGTGCATTTTTTACAACCACAACATCGCCGATGTCAAGATGAGGGGCAAATTGTACCTTGTCCTTTCCCTGCAGCTCCCAGGTACATCATGTTGATGAAGGACAAGAGCACGCCAAAGGGAGGAAGGTAGCCTGTTTGGACAGTAGTGCTAGCATAGATTGCCTGTGTGGCTGCATAGGTTGCTTACGCCCCACAACAAAAAGCAAGCTGCAGCCATGCTATCAGTCGACAGAACATGCACAACGTATGCTGCTTGATGCAAGGCAAGTGATGTCTGTCCCTGACCTGCAAGATGACGGACAGTTGCGCTGCTAAACGCCCAACAACCTGTTCTTTTGCGTCCACAAGGCGAAACTTGAGCCCTGCGGTGTCGACACCCTGCAAAACATCGATTTGATCGATGAAATGAGCAAGTACCCAACTGCAAGGAGCCAGCGCAGAGAGGATGCCGTGACTGACAGTGGATGTACCTTTAAAACTTTTGACATGTGCTACCCGTGTGATCTTTGTTGCATACTGCAGCAGCAAGTCGAGACCAGATCCGATCAACCGGCACGCCTACGAGACACTTTAGGCTCAAAGTGGGATAGACAGCAAAGCTTGACTCAAAATGGCCTGGTCCATGCGGCAGGGTTTTACGAACTCCTGGTAACCCTAAAGTCAATGCAGCTGCCGGACTGTCACGTAGCTCCGACAGTTAGGTGCCTGCAGCTTTCTACTTATCAGCGCCCAGCTGTTCTGCTTCTCATTTCGGCGCACCATTTGCTTGGACTTGGCTGCTTTCGATGGCCACAAGAGTGTCCTTTGAGAACAGCAACGATATCGGAGTTTTTGCCAAGCTTACAAACGCATACTGCCTCTGCGCAGTCGGAGCAGCAGAAAACTTCTACAGGTGCAAAGAAGCAATGCTTGTGAATTTTCCACCGACTTGCTATCTTGCTTTGCTGATGTACGCTCGGGTTCTTTGACCTAAATAATGACCTTGCACCCCCATATGCAGCGTGTTTGAGGCTGAGCTAGCTGATCACATACCTGTCGTCAAGACATCTGTAGCCGGCACAAGGCTGGTGGGCAGGGTCACAGTGGGTAGGCTCCCTTGGTTCTGCTTAGACAATTTATCCCTGACTCTCAGTTGGCTAAACCTGGTGGTGTTGGTGTAGGCAACAAGAATGGCTTGCTGATGCCAAACACAACAACCGACCAAGGTATAGCTCATTATATATCCTTGCACTGACAAGGCTGCACTTTGTGTGAACCTGAAAGCAGTGGATGCTCACCATGGTTATGTTGGCGTGGCAACTCTGTTGCCTGTGATCAACAAGTCATTCCTGGTGCAGAGCTGCAGCATTGCCGAAACAGCCTTCCTGATGAAGTGGTGGTGCAGCGTATTGACGAGAGGCTGTCAGCGCTGGGGAACTGCATAGCATGCAATGACTACGTGGCGCTGATACATCCAGATGTTGACAATGTACGTTTGGCTGAGCAAATGTGAGCTTGTGAACTATTGAATTACATGATAATGTCTGCTTGTCATGATCTCCTTCTGATGCTGGAATTCCAGGACCACAGCATCAGAGGTGCTGATGTCACCATTCTTCAAGCCCTGTTACGAGCCAAACTGGGCATTGCAAGTGCAGGAGACAGAGGAGATCATTGCAGATGTGTTAGGTGTTGAGGTCTTCCGGCAAAGCATAGCTAACAATGTATTGGTTGGAAGCTATTGCAATTTCACAAATCAAGGGGGCCTGGTGAGTTATTTGACAGCACCACTGATTGAAGCTCGATGAAGGTGTACAAGCAGCAGGACATCCATGTGGCTTGTTTGTCATGTCCATCATGCAGCTGCATGGCTTGGGCATACAATCTTATCAAGTGTTGGTCTGCAGGTACATCCACAGACATCTATAGAGGACCTTGATGAGCTGTCATCTCTTTTGCAAGTTCCACTTGTGGCTGGAACAGTCAATCGAGGCAGTGATGTCATTGGTGCAGGGCTGGTTGCCAACGACTGGTCTGCTTTTTGTGGGTTGGACACTACTTCTACAGAACTGTCAGTGATAGAAAGTGTGTTCAAGCTCCGGGATAGTCAACCGTCCAATATTGTCAAGGAGATGCGCGCAAGTCTGATAGATTCTATGGCGTGACACATCCATGATGCAGAGCATTAACGCTGGTATCGAATATTGCTATTGTTCAATATTCTTATGTACCATATGATTACATCTTTGATGCAGCAGGTGCTACTGTTGTATCGTGCGAGGTCTCTGATCAGCTGACTGGATCTATTACAAATACTACACAAGCGTCTAATGTTCAGTCTTGTCTTTGTCGTGTCCTGGAGCAGAGACAGATTCCTATACAGCACACGAATGAGTGAGTCAGCAATCACTTGGACAAGACTCATATGCCATGCATATCTGACCAACGCAAACAATGCATTGTAGTGTATTCTATCACAATACCAATGAACTGGATAGCAATGGGCGGTGCAGCCTACATGGTTGACACACAGACTTATTTGTCCAGAACTAAGTGTCAGGGCTTCAGACACTGACCTTTAGCCGTTGACTGGCCTTCTTAACTGCTTGGAAGTCCTCCAGCATGGACATCATGTGCTGCCGGGTTTTGCTCTGCAGGCTATTGAATTTGGCACGCTGGTACAAACTGAAAAGCAGATCACACGACACACCCGCCACGTATGGGGTCAAAAGGTTGTCTGTGAGTATAAAGCTGCCTCCAAATACAGCAGCTGACAATGAGTCTCTTGCTGTTTGGACTATAATGGCTGCCTTCCTTTGCTTGGACATTTTCTGCAAACCATGCAATTTACCTGCATCAGGGAGTGCTAGGCACAGCTGGGACTTTGCCCGGAATTTTGCATCACATGCAATGGCACTTGGTATCACAGGGCAGGATCACAGTGCCTATTATGTCACCAGTGCATGCAAGTCAGTACACTATTGATACAAAGCTTCTGATGCCACTTCTTTGGGGTGCAGAGTCAGTGCCATGCTGAGCATCAAATCGCAAGATCACATGCTGTGAGATGACCCAACGCCATACTGGCAGGATCTTCAAACAAGCAGGCCATGCAAGTTACGCTAATTCAGTCATTGAAATGCACCTGTGTCATCTTGGTCAGCATCCCCATGATCTTCTGCTTCTTCTTATCTGGGGAATCCTTGGAGGATGCCTTATCAGATAGATTGTCTACACCCTGTATGGTGAGGCGAGGCCACGAAAGGAATCCCCAAGCTGCAGCGCCAAACTGCACACCCAGCAGCACAGCCAGTGCTGTCCATTTGCCGGTGTCAGGGATTGACATTGATGCATCACCAGCGAGTGACAGGGTGTCCTCTGCTCCAGCCTCATACAATCTATCGGTTACCCAGCCTGACAATCCTGCATGACCAGCCAAGCAACACATTCAAACTCCTGCAGTGATGAAATCAAATTATGACATGATTGTGGCCTGAGCGTGGTTGTTTGCCATGAGAGAAAAACAGACTTGGGGCAAGGTCATGTCACTTTCACCTGTGCATGCCAACAATTTGCAAAATTTACAAGCATGACATATTGAGATTGTGTGGTGGCAGACAAAAAGCTTTGTTGCAACCGGAAAGCGTCAGCACATCAATGCAGACAAGCATTTCAGCCAGGAAGAGGGCAAACCCTTGAGGATAATGGCTCTTAAGAGCATTTCATTTGCCAGATGGTTCAACAGTATAATCAAGACCTCAACCGGTGGCGAAAAATCCAATCCTGGGTTCTCCAGGACAGCCTTGCGCTGCCACATCTCCAAACTTTCTGCAACCAACATCATCAGTTTTGGTCAAGCAGTCAGTGAGAGGACTACAGATGTGCAATATAGAGGCTGCAAGCACCCCAGCTTCTAAGTTACAACTGCATCCTTTGCCAGCTACTCTATATGCCAATAAGTGTGAAGACTTGTTCTTTGCGCATGTTACCAAGCACTGTGATCTGGGCTTTGGACCGACATCAGCTGCTCAAATACTAGACATGAGTATCAAGAGCTCTTGAATGCTGGTGTGTGCAGAGCAGCTGGTCATAGGTGTGCTGACTTAATCAGGCTGTTTGTAGGCAGAACACTTTGTCCACTTGTCAGCTCATTGCAAACTCACGTACTGCAGCTTAAGTTGAAGGCATACATGATTGCTCGACTCTTCATCATTGCTCTGCATCAACAACCAATGTGACAAGAAGGCTTTGTGCTTGTATGAAACGTCTTACCTTGGACTATGTTTTGCTGTTCTTGCTGTGTTACACCCACTTCAAAGGGAGTCCCAGCCGTGGGACTCTGCTTTGATGACCAGGCTTCGTTTGCATGTGCCTGTGCAGGTTGACTGCTTGATGCAGAGTTTGTGCTTGGTAACTCCTGCTGCTCTGCGCTTGTATCTGTGCCAAAGACCTGCTGCTCTTGCAGCTGGCGCAGAGCCTGCAATGCATCTGTGGAGGCAGAGTCTGACTGCTCGCTTCGCTGCTCAATCTCATCAACTTGAGACTGCAGCTCTTCTGACTGTGACACTCTTGCAGCCAGGCGCTCACAAAGCTCCGCCTGTGCAGCCTCTGCTTGCAACAAGGATGGATTGAGCTTGATGTACTTCTTGGTACTCTTTGCTGAAAAATCAGGGATCATTAGGGTGGCATCTGCAGAATGCCAGACAAAATCCTTCACTGACATTCATCAAGTGCCAAGTTACCATGGCTCAGGCCATAGGCTGGATCATCAAGAATGCAGCAGGTATGCATGCATAAGTGTGGCTTATCACCATGCAATTGGGGAAACTCTCACCAGTCAAAGCAACTGGAACAGCAGCTGCCAGTCCAACAAGAGCATCAGGTGAGCTCCACTGCAGGTGACCATAGGGATCCAGGTGAAGGTAATAGCCGGCTAAGATAGCTGCTGTACCAGGAAGCCCAATGCTCCTGCATGCCAGGCTCATTATGACAGGGTACCGAACTGAGGTTGCGGCATACAAATTGACATAAAGCAAGTCATTGTCACTGGCAGCACCAGGCAGATGCAGGTCATAAAAGACAGGCAAGAGTGGTTGCTCCATGGCTGGATCCCTACACGGGTAAAATATTTGTGAGCGCGTCTTTCAGTGAAAACTTGGGTTTTGGTGCCTTTTCAGCTTTAGCTTTTGCCGCCATCATTTTGCGCAGTGGCGCTAGGTCGTCATGGGAGTCTGCCCCACTTGACTTCTTATCGGGGTCGGACTGCCTACCAGTGGGGCCGTCATCCTTTTTAGAGCACGCTAAAGTATATGCAGACTTTTTGCCAAAATGACTGTTGTGCCGTGAAGCAGACCGCGGCAGCTGCCAGGATTTTCGAAACAGCAAAGCTCCCTGCCACAACAGAGACTTATAAATGCACACTATGTCGTTGCCTGATTTTGTCAGCACTGGCTCACACAAATACTCTTGAGAGGCAAGTGCTGAAACCAAGCGTTTCCCCCGCTGTATTGAATTCATGCAGCGAGCTCAAGCCTAACCAGGAAAGCCTTACTTGTTGAGGGTTTTGTCGATTGCCACCGCAGCAGATGCAGCGCGAGCTCTGCAGGCTCTCTCCAGACACCAGCATCACCCCGAAAGCGGTCAGAATAATTCGAGGGCTGCTTGCACTTGTCGCGCGGAGTGTACTCTCGAGACTGGCAAGGGGTTGCCCCAGAAACTATCACCGACGCTGCGTTCACGTATGACTTCTGTTAAGACAGGGCAACATCTGGGTCAAAACCCTATGATTTGGACCAAAAGCCCTGCGAAATAGGCCTACAGCAGTTGGCCGGTCTCTTCGAAAACCTAACTACCTTTCTTTTAGTGCAAAGTGTAATAAAAATGTCGGTCGGGGGGCACTTTTGCATGACGTGTATACATTCAGCTTCCAGCCAAAGTGCAGTGCATGAGCCAAAAAGTAAACTGCCATGGGCACAAGCCCACACAAAAAGGCATCTGTCAGCTGACAATCAACGATTGTCGCCACACACGCCTTGTGCTATCTCAGCCAGTAATGTCAGCTGCTCCTGCAGTACTACTCTTTGACCATCATTATACATGGGCAGGTGTACTGTGGCGCTGCGGTGGACGTGCTCCAGTGCCTGTGCCAGGAGACAAGTCCATGTCAACTGCGTGCAAGGCAAAGAAAGAGAAGCACAACAGCAAGGGCGCTGCAAGTCAAACTGACCCATCAACCCTTAAATGGGTTGGTGACACAAGATAACAGCACTGTGTGGTGTATGCACATTAATTCTCACCGACAACTGCAAAGTCTGCATACTACCTGCACAGCTTGTGCTATAGAGGAACTCAGGTCACACTTGATGCCATCTGCATGCGCAGGCTTGTCGCGTGCTTGCTGACGAGCGACAAGGCAAGGCACCCGCTCACAGGCTGCACAAGACCTTTCCTCTATCTGACTGTAGTCCTGGGCAGAGACGGCTGTGGCTGCTGCACCACTTCTCTGCATGTACTCCTTCAGCATTGCTATGAATGGAGATGCTCTGCCTTCTGCTGTCTCTGCACCATACAATCACTCAACTCGGCAATCTGTCATCACTGTATGGCAACGCTTCAGACCCTGAATCTTGGCAGCTGATATTTGGGTAGGGCATAGAAAGCATGTGAGACAAGAAGCAAGCTTGCCTGGGTTGTACAGGCTCTTGGGAAGAACCTGCTTGAAGTCACCAGACTTGGGGGATCTTACGTACAGCAGCAGACTCTCCATGGCTTCATGCTGCAATGCCCAATGCCGCTCCTGCCGTGACACAGCAAGCGCGCTGAGTGTAGCATTTTGGAATGTCATACAGGACAACTGTCGAGCCAACAAAGGACAAACTTGCTAGGACTGTGATGAGCAGACAAATGGGTAATTCACAACAATTGCTGGCAGACCTTTTGGATATATTGACCACAGCTGCAAGCAGTGCAAGCCATGTTTCAAGCAAGGCTTTGTAACACATAGAGAGTATACATGACTATAGCTGGCTTGATATGCTTACCTCAAGAATGATGTGGAACAGCTGCACAGGAGGGGCTTGGGCTTCTGCATAGCATGCAGCTAATGCAGCCACGTATGGTGCTGCCTGGCGCAACCAAAATGACATGTCAGCAGACATGCAAGCCTCTCATAACCAGACAAGACACAGACTTGCATGCTGAAAACAACGATGGTCTGGCAGGAGATGATATGATGCATGACACTAACTGGCATGCTGATATGGTGTTGCATGTCTTGCCTGCTTCGTCACAGTACACAAGCGGCTGCTCAATGCTCAACACATGGGGTGAAGAGTATTCAAATACTCCATCAATGGACTATGTAGTCACACAACAGTTTATGTGTAAGCATTGGAACAGACCTGGGCATTGTGCTGCAGCCGCAGCAGTGCAGGTAGCACATGACTAAGATGCTCAGCATGAAGCATATGCCTGAGTAAATACAAAAGGTGGAGCACAGGCACACTCCAGGTGTCACCACTCTCTGCTTTGGCAATCAGATCAACGGTCATCTGGAAGCTCTGCCTGGTTTCAGAACAATCTGCCTGTGACAGCAATGCAATCAGGATAACCACTATGCTGTCATGATGCTCCATCATCCTATCAGATGGGTAGTGTACAACAGACTCACAAGGCCCGTCAGTAGCATTAGTAACGACATCAAATGCCTCAGAAGCAGACACTGAAACCCCAGCGTCTACGGTTGCATGCAGCCTTTGATGAGACAGCAAGATCAACGGTGGACATCACGCTCACCTGCTCAGAAATGATCTGCTGCAGACCCACCGCTTCTGCCATACATGTCAGCAGCACACTAGAAGCGCCTTTGTCACTCTGGCCAGCTGCTCTGTTGATCTCCTGGAGCACTTGTCTGCTTGCTTCAGCTGGCACCGCAGGCTGTGAGGCTGAGCTAGTAAGCTGCAAAACACGTAAGGAAGCTGCCACAGCTGCAGCGGTACCAGCAGTCACCCCACAACTTCCCTGTGCAGCCTGCAGCCATTGACCACTCTTTGCAAGTTTACAACAGACAGGGCTCTTGAACAATGTTGCTAGAGTCGAGTTGCATGAGATTTTGCTGTGCATCTGGTCAAGCAGCCAGTCTGAATGTTGCATCCAATATGCTGGTGTGGTGCTATGCCTGCTGTCAGGAATTATGGATGGTCATCCTGAGCAGAGCATCCTGCCAACATGCAGTCAGTGTGTGTTTGGTCAATGCTTGACCCAGTATGCTACTGCCATATCTTGTCTCTGTAGCACTCGCTTGCAGGAGTCAGCTGTGTCATGTTCCCCAGAAGCAAGGGCATAGGACAATCGGCCAAGCTATACAGGCAACCAAACACAACCTGCATGTGTGCAGCGATGGTGCTAGGTAGGCATCAAATACCATTCGACTTACCAAAAGCAGGGTTTGAGCAAGGTGTTGGCGTGCATGTAGAGGCATGGCCTGCAGCAAGTGCGCTGTTAGCTGTGTCAGCTGCTGCAGGGTGTGAGAAGCCATGTGTTGGTCGGCTGGGTCCAATGTGGCATCACCACTTGGTTGGCAGGCATGACAGCAGTGTGCCATACTCATGACCAGCTTGAGCAGCGCCTGCACGTGGCTCTCTGCCAGATCTGGAGATGACTGCCTGCAGCTCAAAGCTGCATAGCTGACTCGCGATTTCTGATGAACAACAGAATGTTGCAAACGTAGACATGTCCTGCAATCTAACGAGCCTGCAATCTAACGAGCCTGCAATCTAATGAAATCATTGCATTGGTAAGGACATACGCTGCTGGAAACGTTTGATTATTCATGTGTTCAAAGCTGGGCGTATCTTTGACTCTCAAAGAAACAAGTGCTGCATGTGTTCCAGAGCATGCATTCAGCATCTCAGCACACTGCTGTGCTGTTTGTTGCAGCGAGCAATTTTCAGCTCACAGCCAATCTGCATTGTTCATGACAAACAGTACCTGATAACAGTACACCAGACTTCAGCAAGCAAATGCAGCCTGAGGGGATTTGGCATCATTGCCTGCCTGAAGAGGAATAGTTCACATTGTTGCCAAGCTCCCCCACTCTCCCTGCAAACCACTCAACTGCATTTGAAAACAGCCATCAGAATACCAAGGCAATGGCAGAGGTTGGATCTTCACATCCATAGAGACTTTTGCAGTTGGGGGACGCAACTCTGCTTCCACACAGCATGTATGACAACAGTTCTTCCTCAGAATGAGTTGCTTAGCTAGAGAAGAAGCAAGCTGAAGAAGGATGAGTGCGTTATTTGCTCATGAAAGCCCTGGATCTGGCATAGCTGGCTTGTCAAATCAGGTGATTGCGCCTGCAGACCAGTAAGCCAGGCAGTCACATGACACAGCTGCTGACGTGGCCTGTGAGGTCCCTAACACACTGCAGCACATCGGAGAAGACACAGCCAGGAGCACATGCACCTGTTTCTGCAGCAGGCAGCCATGAAGACCAATATTGCCTGAGCAACAGCTGCTCTGAGAGGAGGACAGGTGAGAGCCCTAGCGTAGAGGTGCTTGCAGGCGTCAGTCATCACCAGAGGCAGCAGGTGTTCTGCATACGTCAGTTGTGCTGGTGCTGTCATCAGGCTAGCATGCCGTAGAATGTCTAAGGCAGTCACCAGTTTGCCTGCCATCGGTACTGCTGCCAGAGACTGGGTTGCAAGACTGCCTTCAGATGCTGTTGTTGTGGCCTGGCAGCACAGTGCATGAATCCATGGAGGCATGCCCCTTCCCTGCAGGCAAACTCACCTGACACGATATACACAAACAGACAGTGCAGATTAACTAGAGCATTGATGGACTGCGCAGGTCATTTCACATCATTTGCTGTCAGCATTCTGCAAAACTAAAGCTGAAGGATAGTGCTGTTGCTTGCACGCCCAACCCAATTTCTGCGCAGGAGCAAACAAGCTAGAATGTATTTTGGTCTGTCTGCAGCAAACCTTGCTGCAACCTCCTTCTGCCAGCAGTGTTTGACACACCAGCCTCACATCAGGCTGATCACCACTCACAGCAACTTTGCAAACCTGTGAGGCTGAGTGGCGCTTTCAGATTGACACATGCCTATGCTGATGCTCTTGCAGCCAGTACATCCTTCAACAGCTTCACTCAAGCATCAGCTTACAGTGCTGTCGGTGTATGCTGGTGCATTGCACATGCATGGGCAACAGCATCAAATGCTGAAAAGATTGCGACTTGGAGTGGAGTGCTGAGGAGACAGGGGTTACCGGACCACAGTCAGGAAGGCATACAGCTGCAAGGTTCCCCAGCTTGCTCAACACATGCTGCTGCACTTCTTGACAGGTAGTCTGCATAGCTTCGCCATCAGCATCCCTGCATTGCCAAGGCCAGACCCTGACGCTGACCACTCATCTCCAGTCACACATGAAATGCACATTTGAGGGCTATATGCGCCAACGGTTGCTAGCATTTGCTGCATGTGGATATGAAATCACTTGAGGCAAGATGCTGACGTGACACAGGAGGCGTTAACAGATGCAGCAACACAATGACCCTGTCTGCTAAAATGCAATTCTTTCAATGCATTGTCATGCCAGTTCTGCTTTACTCTGGAGAAACATGGGCTGTTGTGAAACAACATATTAACCCTTTGGCTGTTTTCCAGATGAACTGCTTGCGACGCGTCTGCGGCATATCCTTGCGCAATCATGTGCAAAATGTTGTCATACTGAATAGGTGCAACACCTTATCTGTGGAGTCTCAGCTGCAGGGCAAAAGACTCAGGTGGCTAGGTCATTTTTCAGGATGCCTAACGATAGATTGCCTAAGAACTTTTGTATGGTGAAGTCAAGGGGCTTCGCCCACCTGGCCGCCCTAGGTCTAGTTTCAATGATGTTGCATTATGTGATTGTCAAAACTGTCGTATTAGTAGGCCTTACAGGGATGCACAAGACAGGTTGCTCTGGAGAGACAAGACTTGGTCTGCACGTACCTAGCTGGAAAGCATAAAAATTATTATTACTATTAATATTAACACAATGAGGAGAAAGTAGCACCTGACAAGAGGCATGTGGTTATGCATGTGGGCAGTCATTGCAGCTAAAGGACTCCAAATTGTCTGACTGACTGCAGTAAAGGCGGTAGCCAGCCTTGTCAAGTGCTGCGCCCAGAACCTTACCACCTGGCACAAGAGCAGTCTGATTGCTGTCAGAGCAGGCTTGAAGCGACACCAGTGCCTTTTAGTAAGGCAGCTTACTGAGGCAATGCAGACCAGCTGCACGATCACCTTCAGCTGGTTGAGGTCTTGTTGCTCCATGAGGATGTCAAAGTCGTGCCCCATATACCCAATAAGCAGCTGCAGCAGATGCGCTACTTGAAAGCCTGCATGTCATGGGTGCACATTTACCTTGGCAAAAAGCATGTACCAAAATACTTCTTCTTGAGCTGTACATGAAGCTGTAGCAGCAACAACACCGCGTCATCAGCAGCAACAAGAGAGACGGGACGCCAGTTGAGTGATGTTACGTACTCTGTGCAAGACGAGGCTGTTCTGGCAGATTGGCCAAGACCAGCAGAAGCCTGATGATGCTGCTCCACGCAAGGTTCAGCACGGCAAAGCTGCGCAGCTCTTTTGCCTGTGAGTCTTGCAGACGGCCAGCAATGATGTCTGCTGAGGATCTGCCTGTGACACAGCATAGCCTGAATGAGGGTCAGGACACAAACATGTTCCACCATCCAGAGTGGAGGACGGAAGCAGGTTAAGTGTACATACCAATGGTGACCAGCCGCTCATATGGCTCAAGAATTGCCATGCCAGTTGCAAGTGTGCCCTTCGCCACTAGAGAGCACAGCAGTGGCATGATGCTATCCTTGATTGCTGTGCGCGTACCAGCAGCTACTGTAGCAAACAGCTCTGAACCGGCCATTTGCAGCCATCTGCATCCACAGAAACACCACCATCAAAATTGCAAGCCTGACTTGTCTTGCATGGTGGTCAAGCCGTGCTGCGCGAATCGTGGCAGATGTGTCTTAGACATGATGCTGATAGCCTGCTTACTCCTTGGACAGTAGAGCTACTCTTGCAAGGTCAAGGAATGCAGCTGTGGCGTTGATGATGTATGGCTGCATGATTGCTGCATCCGTGTCCAGGGAAACATAGCTGGTCTGCAGCAGCTGCATCAGCCCTGGTGCAAATTGAAGACCAGCCTGTGCAACCACAGCTGTTGATTAACTTCATGGAGAAGTTCAAAATGATGTTCATAATCATATTGCTGCTAAGCCTGACAAGACGCAAAAAGATCTGCAGCACACCTTCCTGGCTGGTTCCCCACCTGTATGGCCTGTTTGCTGTTATATATTTGCGAATCTGTCTTCTGTCCAGCATTCTCAACAAAAGCAAACATCTGAAATCAAAATGGTTACAGTTGTTTGATGTTGCATAGCACTTGCAGTAATAGTGGGGATCTCTGACCTTGCTGCATGTTTGGCATGCCTCTTGGAATTGCTGGGCAGGAACAGCCTGTGATTCTGTGGATGTTGTTGACTGCAATATCTGCCTGAACAAGCTGCTGCTTGCCTGACAATCGGGAAGCACTGCCTTCAGCGCAGTCTGCACACAAGCCGGCTGTGATCAGACTGCACAGCAAGCATGAATGGTTGTAAGCGACAAGCTTGCCCTACCAGCAGCACTTCGACTTGCTGGCTGAGACTGTGCGGCACATCTGCAGCTGCCGCCAGCATCGGGTCCTCCAGTCACCGCTGCTCAGCTGTATACCTTAATATTGTCAGGATGCCAGCCCAAGACTGTGCCAGAGCTGCAATGGATATTTGAGCATTCGCTGGTGGCGCTTGCGCAAGCAGGAAGGTTCAAGACAGCCAGCTGCTCTCACTTTGTACAGTTTGAACGACAAAATGACCTAGCGACTGTGAGAGCTCAAGCCAATGCCGAATGCCTTGCTGAACTCGCATCGAGCGCTGACTTTCAGCATCGGGTAGCATGCTAGCTGCGCCGCAGTCAGGAACCAGGTCCCCTCCTCGTATGCAGTCTGCGCGCGTTCGTAATGCTGATCAACAGGTCACCAACGCAAAACTTCTGCAGCAACGTTGCGGTTGACGGTCCACCCACATTCGCACTGAGATCACCTGCTGAACGTGGCCATCAAAGTCCGGCTGTCAGGAGACGAGAGGTGATACAGTTTCGGTATCCAAGTGCAGCTAGCTCGATGGCAGAAGCGCAGCCTTCCCCTGCACAGGCCATCGATTTCCTTACTCTGCTGCACAATCTCAAGGTGAACCTATGCTCAATATACTAAAACATGCACACATTTCATCTGACATCAGACATGCATTGCCTGTAATGCAAAATGTTGCAGAAAACCAAGCGAACAGGCTGGATCAGAAAGGGAGTTACTGGTCCTGAGAGTGTAGCCGATCATATGTACAGGATGGGCCTGATGGCATTCATCAGCAGCAGCAACAGTGTTGACAGCAACAGGTGGGTTGCAGCCTCATGATGTGAAGTCTTAACTCATGCATTAAGACGCTTCAAAACCCCACACTACATTGTCTGCTTGCAGATGTATCAAGTTGGCGATTGTACATGACATTGCTGAAGGTAGGCTCAAGAGCCACCAGGGCAGCTCTCTGTACCAAAGCTGGTAAAGATATGCCTGACAGTGCATTGTGCTGCAGCTATTGTTGGTGACATTGCTCCCAGTGACAATGTCACAAAAGAAGTCAAAAACCAGCTAGAGACAGAAGCTATGCACAAGATACGGGAAATGTTGGGAGCTGACTCTGCTGCAGGTAATTCTCATGCACATGCGCTTCTGTATTGGGAGTACTATCAGCACAGATAGTGGTGGTCATTGTCGCAAGTGGTAGAATGTCCTTTGCATCATCTTGTGGTTAGTATCACTTGTACTACAGTACAATGTGACATGTGGAAGCAGTCTTATCAGAAGTCAGTCTTTAGGGCAGGAGATTGAGGCTTTGTGGCAAGAATATGAAGATGGCAAATCCCCAGAGGCTCTCATGGTCAAAGACTTTGACAAGGTACCATCATAGATGACCTTTGCATTGTGCACTGCTGGCATACAAGGACGCTTAAGGCAGTCTGTCTGTGTGAGACCTGTGAGTATACTCATAGAGAGTAGCCCATCACATATTGATCATACTTCAGCAACAATTCTGTTCAAGTTTTCTGTATTGTGACACCAGTCTCACAGCAGCAAGGTCTGTTACATGAAAGAAGCTTGCATTATGTCACTCTTGCAGGCACAACCTGTTTGTTTGGTTGTGGGTCTCACAACATGCACAGCAAGTTAAGACAGACTGCTTGGCACTCTTGTGTGCTGTGTTTTGCAGCTGGAGATGATCTTGCAAGCACAGGAATATGAGGCTGAACAGGACATTGATCTGCAAGTCTTCTTTGACTCAACAAAGGGCAGATTTACAACCCCACTGGGACAATCATGGGCAAAAGAAATTGTTAAGCGAAGAGCAGACAAACAAGATGTCGCACATGCTAAAAGCAATCATGGGTCATCTTAAAATTGCAAAGCAGACACAGTAACAAGGGTGTTGGTGGCAATGCTTGCTGTGCTGTATGCTGATGGCATAAGGCCCAGCTCACCATGATGAGTCCTGGTATGCTGTGGTAGCACTATTGGCTGCACTGTCTCCCCAGTTTGTGTTTGATATAGGCTTAGGAGGTGGATTGCCTGCCATGACTGACTGAATCTGCAGCGAATCACAAGCAACACTTGCCATTTTCTTTCAGACTCAATCATTTACAACTGCAAACAAAGCAGCCGCAATGAGGTTTTAAGGCTGATACAAAGTTAGGCACATCTTGCTCCACATGCTCCTCAGGCGTGCTGTCATGCATGTCTGGCCTGCCAGGTGCTCATGACTGATGTAGACTGCAGCCTTTTATGAGCTAGGAGGTGCAGTTGTACCTGCTCAGCGTAAGTCAAGGCGGTGAAGGCATCCTCTGTCAACTGATCCAGACAACAGTCTGCTGTGTCTGCTGGCATGGCGCGATCCGCAAACCTGAAAAGCTCAATCCAGTATTGCTCTTTGCTGGCTTTTGGCCCAGCCAAACAACACACCAAAGGCAGCATCTTCCCCAGTTCCTGACAGTTGCGATGCGCTACCTGCTGCAGTGCCTTGTCCTGCAACATACTTGGTAAAGTGTCTAACGTATGGTGCTGTTTTGTTCAAGCAGCAGCACATGCTGCAAACACTATTAGCATTGGAGTTGCTGGCAGACATGTCGATACGCAATCATGCAGGAACAAGTTCTGTCGTGACTGCACATGTTGCCAATCATGTGTCACATACGGATGGCTATTCTGCTCCATGCTGCAATGAAGTTGAGATTTACGATTTATAATGTCGGCAATGCTATCTTTTACAGGTTGCTTGGACGTCAAAGTGGCCCACAGCATCTCAGATGCAACATAAAATTAGCAGTTTGACGCACAAACCTCTGGCAGACCCTCTGCAAAACTCTGCGCTTGGGCATCTACAGCATCCTGCATCTGCTGCTTTGCTCTGTCAGGCTGCAGGTCTGGCCATTTTGATTGCATCCAGCACTTCTGGGTGTCTGACATGCGCTTCAGGCAATTCCATCGCTTGCAATGAATAGTCAACTGCCTGCAGATCTGAGCACCTTGGACGTCCATTCCATGGCTCAAGCATGTACTGGCAGATCATTTGAGCACCAACATTGACCTTGACAGCATGCATGTATGCGGATTTGTGCACACAGCACAGAAGCGAAAAGGCACACCGCTGGGAAGCACTTACAGCCTGCTCACAAGGCATGCAGCACATTGTCATATGGCAAGATGCACAAAAGGACAATACCCTGTCAGTTCCCTTGGGTCTTTCAAGTCACTCTGCGGCACTGCAAACTGCTGCTGGCAGGCTTGCAGCATGGTGCATCGCTCTGCAAGGCTGTCCACCTGATTGGCCAGATCCTCCAGCTGAGACAGGGCCTCCTCAGGAGCCTGTTCAGGATCCATGTTAAAGCAGGCCCCCACAGCAAGGGCCAGCTCCTGCACCCAGTCACCCAGGCTGATGCCAAGGCACAATCAACCCTCTCACATGTGTACACTGCTGTTGACAGGCCTGACGAGCACGTGCCTGATGAACAGCAATCCAGGGAAATTGATTTGAGCTCTGTGCAAGCTGTTCATTGGCATGCCTTGTGTACGGCCTGCTCAGGAGCACCATGTCCAAGGTCACAGGTATGGCAGCATCGCATTGAGGTTGCAACCAATGTGATGCTGATGCTGACATAACAACAGCATTCATGTAAACCCAATATGTAAGCTCCAACTGCATGGTACATGGAGAAGCACAATCAAGAAACCAGGGGAAATTCAGTCGACATCAGTAACATGCCAGAATTGGTATCCTGTCATGCAATGAAGCTACCTTGAGCTGCAGGGCTGCATCACGCACTGTGCGGTCGAGCAGAGCCACCATGCCCGCTTTCCTCTCATCCAAGAACCTCACACCATCTGCACATGCCTGCAATAGTACACACGAGCTGCATGCATTATCTTGCTGGAGTGTTCCAACCATGAGCCAGGCTGGTGCAACCTCATGTTGCCTGGTTTGAGCACAGCACATGCACAGACAATTTGTTTGCCGCTGGCACCTCATCTGACAACTGATTGCCACACCAGCAGTGTTTCGCATGCACGTTGCGTTGCTTCAACACTTGATAACCATGACATTTTGCTACTGTCCAGTGACACATCACAATCCTCCCTTGTGTCACATGACACTGCACTGCAGACATATGCACACAACTCCTGGTCTTTGTAGCCCAGTCAGAATGTTCTTGAACAACGGCAGTGACAGTAAGCTGGTCACTGTTGTGGTGGGGAAAGACAAGGGGATGCACCTTCTGGAAGACAGCAGCGTCTTCCTTCATCTCATCAAACTTGTCCTGCTGGTCCGGCAGGGGCTTGCCCCCATAGGCAAGGTACATGTCCCACAGGGCCAGGGCAGTCTCCTGGTGCTGCTGGCGCTGCCCCTCCTGGGCCTGCACCCTCCTCAGGCAAGCCAGCCACCCCGCAAACTCCTCCAACTTGGTATGCCTCTCCCTCACCTGCCTGGCCCATGCAACGCAGAAGGTGAGTTTTGCGGATGGGTGAGCATGAGAACACACAGCGGATTGCTGAAGTCAGTGATGTGAGTATCAGGCTGGGCAGGGGAGAGTGGTTGAGTGAGGGAGTGGTTGAGTGAGTGAGTGTTGAGAATTATATGACTGCGGGGTTAATGAATGAGCCAGCGAGCAAGTGAGGGGATGATGTGAAGGCTATGTGGGGTATGCAACGTTGGTGATCACTTTCCAAGGGCATGCAAGAGTGAGTGACCCTGTGCATGATTGCGACAATGAATGAATGGACACGTGCAAGCATGCACAGCTGAGGAACTAGAGAATAAGCGAGGAATTAAAATTCATAAAAGATGAAGAGGCTGAAATGTATTTGGTTTGACTGGCTCTCTTTGTGTGAGGAAATGTAAGTTGGGTGAATAAGCAATTCCTGGAGGAGTCGATACGTGACTCAAGGCCTGGGTGCATTGGGCCTGTGAGGCACGCAGACAGTGACTGAATGAGTGATTACTTGGTGAGTGCATGGCAGGAATCCAGGACTGTTTGGCAGCGCTGGCAGGCCTCTCGTGCCAGGTGAGCCATGAGGGCATCAAGGGCACCCCCCAGGGCATGCCCCAGGTCCTGCTGCAGGGTAGCTGTGGCCAAGGTGACCACTCCAACTTGCTGCTGCCCCTCCTTCCCCTTCACCTCGCTGCTCCACTGCCTGAATCACCACTCACATGCAAGCTGACGCCCTAAGTTGCAGGATCAGGCATACAAGCCAGGGCTGCTCTGCTTGACTGGCTAATATGGCGTAAAGCAGCTGATGTCAATGCAGCAGGGGGTTGAATTCAATTGATGGCCCCAAGGGTGATGTATGATGGCCCAAGCTGCAAGCAAAGGTGCAAAGGAGGTGCCTGGCAGCAGCAGTGGGTAGGGCTGTACAAGCAACAGGAACCAGTGAGCAGCCCTGCACATACCACGCCTTTGTCACCTCACATTCAAACCTAGAGGGCACAGAACTATGACATTAATTCAGGGTCCTGTGCCTCTCACAGACAAGAATAGCATTGTGGCCTTACCTGAGGAGCATGATATCCTGCCTCAGCTGCTTGACAGAGCGCTGTGTCTGCATGTATGCATCGGCATCAAAGCTGATGGCAAAGGCATGTATGACTTGCAGCTGGCCCAGGGCCTCTGCTTGCGATTGCAGCCCCTGATAGCTGCGAGCCACTGCTTGTGCACACTGCAACCTGCATGCACACAAGAGCTGGTCATATAAGAGGCGCCGAAGTTGCAGCCCCTCTCAACTCACTCATTGCTGTGTACTCAACACAAGTTTGAGACTGATATATATGTTGTGAAATGATATGTTCAACATATGTGCTGGTCACCTCATTGCAGACATCCTGCGTTGATTGCTGAAGTTGAGCTTGCCAGTGTCAAGAAAAGGCATGCCAGTTTGCAGTGAAGTCTGATCAATGTAAGGCTTCATCTCAAAACATACATTCCACATCTCTAGTGTCATGGTCAGGTCAGCTTCATGCCAAAGCAGAAGTGTGCAGCAACATGCTGTATATATACATGTGTATGTGTGCGCATGTATGTATATACATACACACTATATACATTGTCCTGTACTCACCTGCATGAGTTGATAGCATCATTCCCAATGATGATGCTAGCCAGGTCTGTGCTGGAGGGTGCCTTGCCAGGCCACAGGGCCGCCAGGCCCTCTGCGCCCATGATGCGTGGCAGCCTCTTAATGCAAGTCACCATGGGTTGCAACACATCCTCATTCAGACACTGCATCACATGCTTGCATTAGCTCTTGTGAACAAGCCTGCTCATGTAGACAGCAAGAGCCAGCTTAACAATAGTAACAGCCTGGCTTGACCTGTTGATCATGTATGACAGCATTTAATGTTGCACAGGCTGCAACTTCAGTTGTTGAACAGAAAGGACGTTGTTCTATGCATTGACTGAATATGGTAACCATCAGTTGAATATGGTGATTGTCAGCTGTTCCTGCCTTACACAGTGCCAAAAAGGACCAGCTTGTGTGCATGTTGTCTAATGTCTGAGGGAAGTTTGGGAGGGAAAGGCAGGAGTTCGTGAGCATCTGCTGTAGTCAAATCAAAGACAGAAACAGGATAAGAACAACAGACGCACCAGTCAGCTTGTGCTAGTTTCTTGACACAGGCCGGGTCAAGATATGAGCCTCATCCCGGGCAATGGCAGTGTCTAGTCACAGGCAGGTGAGAGACAGACAGAGGAGCAAACCTTGAGCATCTGCTGGCTTTCAGGCTCAAAGTGCACTCCTTCCTTGGTGAAAGCAGGCAACACCAGCAAGGGAGCCTGACTGGCCAGGCGGGCCTGCAGGCCGGTCACTCCCTCCATCAGCATCCCCACGGCTGCCCCACACAGCATCATGTCTGCCAGCCGCACTATGCACTTCAGCTTGGCTACATCAATGGTGAGCGACTGCACCATCACATGCTTGAAGTGCATACATATGAAACAGAAGCATTACTCTGGCCATGCAGTGCAGTCTGGCCCAACAACAAATTGGTGTTGGTGTTCATCAAGTGCATTTGAGTGAGCTCTGTGTTCCAGAGCACCGCTCAATTTGTTGTCTGATACAGCTTGGCTATATGAGCAGTACACGCATGCATGCGTTGCGACCAGAGATGGCTCCTGCAATGTGCCAATGCCACCTGGCGCCATACAACAAGCAAACAGTAGCTGCAACTCGACACCAGCTGGCTTGCCTTTGCGCTGCTGAGCATTCCCACTTCATATAGCTCTGCAAGCTTGCTGACACAATCAAGGCTTTGAAACCAGGCTTATGGTGAGACATGGCTTGTTTCAAAATTTGATGGTGAGGCACTGGCCCAGAACGCCTCTACTGACTGGGACTACAAGATGTGACTGCTGCAGCAGCTGTTTCCCAAGGCTGCACACGACTGTACAGTACTGGTATGTGAACCCAGCTGGCATGCTGCAGGGCTGAGGTGTGTTTCAGCATGCGTCTGATCAGTATGTGTCTGATCGGTAACGTTGTATGAATCCATGAGAGACCTGGGTGTCAACTTTCATTTATTTTCGCCAGACTGTCATCATTTCCCAAAATTTGCTCCATTGAGAAGCCCTGTAGGGTTGACAGCCATGCACACGCAGCATGCTGGCGGCGCTGTTGCTGGTAAGAAACAGCAACATCTGCCCATCTGTGCTGGTCTATCTGCAACCTGTGTGAGCCACCATGGTGACATGGACAGACTCTACTGTGTGTCCATGGCTGCAGAAAACACTGCTGCATGGCTGGCTGAGCAGACCCACCTGCAGCTGCTCCTCTTTGGCCTTCCAGTCCCGCCTGATCTGAATGCTACTTTGCCCCTTGCTGGCGCCAGCGGAGGGGTCAGCTGCATATGCCTCAACCTGCCGCCGTATCAGTGCCTCCTGCGACAGGAACCATAGAAGGCCTGACGTAGCCATGAGATGCTCAACAAGGTGCCTGACAGGTCCTGCACTATCAACAGCTTCTCTGGGCTGTGCACATGCAGGGGCGCTTGGTCTGAATGGAACAGAAGCAGTAGGGAGTTGCTATGGTGCAGTGCACTGCAGCAAGAACATCCTTTGTGCAGTCCTGCCAGCAGACACCTGAGCAGGATGCAACGTGACTTTGTCACCTGCTCAGTGATGTTCTTGATGAGCTGTTGCAGCACAATCACTGTAGCATTGGCAGCCACCTCTAATGCAGGCTGAACCAGCACCTTGTGACTGTCAGCCTGCTCTTTGCTCAGGTCCTGCACACAGCAGACTCCATGTGCAGCAATATTGTATGCTATGATAATGCGCTGTATGATTCCAAGCCAGCGCAACATGGTTTTCAGCATTGCTGTGTGCAAACGTGGCACCTGGCCAATTGCTGCCAGGTGCTGATGATGACAGCAGCTGGCATGATGCACCATGATACATATGTACAGACAGGTACCTCCAAACGGTAAGACTTTCCAGGCTGAATGTCAAGCAGCTGCACTCTTGCCATCTCATGGGTTATGTTGCGCAGCTGCAGCACTGCTTTGCAGAACGTCGGCTTTGCAAGGAAGCTCTGTGACGCAAGCGACTTTTGAATCCGGGCGTAGTGATTCCGCCTGGTGTTGTGGTGCCAGCCTTTGAACATCTTGGCTATCAGCCAGGTTTTAAAAATTCGCTTGGCAGACAGCAGCTCAAAGACGGACTGTTCCTTTAGCCACTCTCCTGAGAACAGTTGCAAGCAGTCAAAGCAATGAATCTCCAGCTGCAGAAACTTGCAAGATACAACGCCAATGGCTCACATGCAGCTTGTACACTGCTCTCACCAGAGGGGACAAAGTCAACAGCATGATCTGAACCCACACGGCAGATGCCGCTTGCAGAAATGGACCAATGGTCTTGCCCCTTGATTCTATTCTTTGGTGCCAAAGAAAGTTCATAGGGATTGCCATGGCCTGATTGAAACGTCCTGCGAAACCCAGAACAAGACTCTTATGCCCCAATGTGAAGTGTGACCAGGAAGCCCTACGAGTTGAGCAATGCCTGAAGGTGCTTGATCTAACCTCGTAGCATGGTACACCTTGGCGCAATCTCTGTAGCCTGCTGTTGCGTGACGATACACAACGTCCTTTCCCTGCAACAGCAAACACAGCTTAAGGCAGCCTTAGGCAGGGACTTCGAAGGTACAGCGTCAACATACTGACCGTGCGCGGTGTCGATACAACGGATCCTTCCACTGCAGCCGACGGCTCCAGCATTGTCATTGCTCAACTACTGAAGGTGTGCCTGCACACTGCACACTGCAGGTCTATCTCAAGCAGGTCAACATATTTCTAGCTACTTAGGAATCTAAAGCTTGTGCACTTTCACGTCTGCAGGTCTGCGCAATGCCATCACTCTGAGCAATCGTGACACTCTGCAAAGTCTATGCAACAGAGCTTCTCGTGGATAGCACTTACTCTGTAGCACGCATTTGCCCTTGTCCCTGTTTGCCGCCGGCTTTGACCTGATCTGCGTTGGCACTTTCACACGTGCAGCGCTGACAGCATCTCAGCCTTTCCAGCTGTCTAGAGTAGTTTTTAGCATCTCTAAAAAGTTTTGTGTGTGACTTTGGGGTGGCACGCTTCGAGCTGTCTTTGGGTTTTGCCCGCAGCAGCTGAGGGCTGCCTATATGAAGACGTTTATTGGCACAGTAAGCTCTGTGTGTAGGTCATCGTCATACGATTGCAAGTTTCAAACCCAGCTCCTCTCACTCAAATGTTGCATCAGGTGATTTCCAACAAGATGGTCAAGTCAGTGTTGGTGTCAGTAGCGCGGTGGAAAGTCTTCCCTAAATACAAGCTGCGCAAGAGGTGGACAAAAAAGTTTATGGTCAGCTGCTCCCTGGCAACCACTCTACTCTCCATACATGCTGCTGTCTGCTGTGTTCCATCCTTTCTGTGTGATCCTTACTTTGCACAGGAGCTGTATCAGTAGTGTGTCTGCTGCAGGCGCATGACGAGGAAAACAAGTGCAATATGGGCGACACTGTCCGCATCGACATGTCAAGGTATGATAAGCCAATATACCTTTTCATCCTGTGCAAGCAGTCATGCTAGCAATGGCTTCTGCGTGAAGTCAACATTGAGCCTAATAGCCAATGTTGTTACAGACCAATAAGCAAGAGGAAGGCATGGGTAGTGACTGAGATCATAAGACGAGAAAACGTGTATGATCCAGCAGCTGCAGCACAAGCAGCAGCGCAGCAAGTGCCGAGCATGCAGCAAGCAACACAAGATGCAAGCATGTCTTCAAGAGGGTTTGCCGCATCTGCAATCAAAGGATAAGCTAAAGGTGGTTCCAGATGCAGCCTGAATTGTTATTCCCACACAAATCGAAGGCAGCCGTTTACACCTGAAAGTGTACCTACACCTTAAAGCTTGTTGCACCAGGAGGGAGCCATGAAAGGTCAGGATCACCATCATCCTGATAAAGCATAGACTTTGCACACAGCCTTAAGGCCTGGTTGAAAGGGATTGGCTCCTACTACAGGAACAATGATGAGCTGCATCGCATGAGCATACATTTCTCTTATTTGGACATCGTGACCTGTTTTGTAGTCAGGTACCCCAAGACATGACATCATCATGCGGGTATGGAAGCTCCAATGCTGCCATCTGCTCGTCTTTCAAGGCATTTGACATGTTAAAAGGGCAGTGGTATTCCATGTTGACTTGCTTTTTATCCCTTGTCACAGTCGGAACAGATGCAGCTATTCGAAGGCCACACAACTCTCACAGTAGTATTGCGTTGAGAGTATGTGGAGAAGACATAGGCTGTAAGGTTGCAAGTGCTCAGCGTCTATGCTGCTTGTAGTCCTCAAGGGAGACCTTAGGCAAACACAATGTTGTCAGCTCTGGCTGTTGATGGTGGCTGGGGCTGATGTGGTCAGAAAGAAACGATATGGTCAGAAAGAAACTCACTTAACCACTACTGGCTATTTCACTGTATAGTTTACAACCGATGTTTGCTTGCTAACCTCGTAGTAGGCCCTGACTGAGAGCAAGCAATTATCTCTGAGAAGAAGGACACTATCTGCAACGTTGTTAAGGTGGCTGCCGACAAGATGACTCCAGATCCATAGTCTATGCCTTGCAACCGTACAGTACAAGTCCATGGTAACATATACTTGTCAGGCTTGTTTTTTACCCCTGCGATTTGTGGACTCAAATGGACAATCTGTCACAAGCATGCGCACTGCCATAGCAAAGGGAAACACAAAGTAGGGAAAATAAAACGCTGATAGCAGAAATCGTGGATGTTTTGAGTGGGGTGAGAGCATAAGTTCACTCAGTATGCAAACCATAGTGGAAGCAACAAACATTCCGTACACAATAGTGGGTTTCTGAATCCAGGCCTTGCCATACGCATGCGCATATGCTGCAATAAAAAAGAAAGGCAGCTGCACACATATCTCGCTCCAACAAAGCACTCGGAACCAAGCTGGCATCAGGGTCATCTGCACATTTGAAACTGCTGCTCACTGATACAAGAGGTTGCATGAAAAGCTACAAGCATGGCAGGGGCACCTACCAAGGGATCTTGAAATTGCACAATGTACCATCTGAAGGCGTTGCGAGCAAAGTCAGGATACAGGTTGGAAGGGAAAACTGCAATCAGGACGCTTCAGGTCAGACCGCTTGTTTCTAGCACTGTTTACAATTTGACAGGATTCCAAGCCTACATGGTTGTGAGTCGATCAGGATGGTGATGGGGATGTGCGAGATCAAGAACGCCACGACAGCCACATCGAATGGCCTCTGTGACAACGGCAGCACGTCTGGCATACTGGCAGATCACAAACTTCTTCCCAACGTTGGAAGGCGTCAGAAAAACACAGCCTTCTACCGTTCGACCCTTTCAAGGCCCCCTTCGGTCGTCCCTGATGCGATTGGGGACCCCTTTCTCGTAGCTTCCAATGCACTTGGGTTCCTACCTGAATCTTTGTCGAGGGAGGGCGCAACACAAGGTCAAGCGCAATGGATGATGACGCTTCGAGGGCTGGCCTGGTCCGTGCGAGAAGCGGAGTTCAGCACGAACGCGTTCCTGGCTTCTTGAGCGGGCTTGTGGACCTGCTACCACGTCTTGGTTACAGGGGCCTTTTGCCTAGTGTCTCCTTTGTGCGCCAGGAGCAACGTCCCTTGCTGCCCATTGCTGCACAGACCAGACAGCACTCTCGGGCTGTGTCAGAGGACAGCAACATTGCTGAAAGCACTTCCTCAACACAGGACAGCACTGAACAGCAACTGCAAGCTGAACAGTCTGAAGTCAGCACAAGTGGCAGAGATAGCCAAGAGGCCAACCAGCAAACAGAGTCTCCTGCAGCTGCAGCTGAGAGGCATCGCATTGGGTCAGCAAATAGCTTTGACCTGCAGGTACAGTCACTTGACCTCACTGAAGCTGACTCAGTACAGCAGTTGTGGACACAATGTTCGAAATTTGCATTGCTTGATTGTGGCCTGCAAGCTGACTGCCAAGCAACAGCAATGTGAATGCAAACCTCTGCTGCAGCTTTGGGCTCAGTGGGTAGAGAAGACAGCTCCATACCTGGTCCTGCTGTTAGTTGTCTTTGTCTATGCTCATGTTCAAGGCAAGTGGCTCTGTCCCTGTTTGCAGCATCTCTGACACCCCCAGCTGCAAGTAGCTCATCATCTGATGTTTGTCATTGCTATCCAGGTCTTGCAGTGTTTGCATGGCTTAGCCTAGCTCTGTATAAAGCCAATGAGGCGCTCAGAAAGCAGGTTGCACTGAAAGCAGACTACAACCGGCTGCACTGCATCAGCCTGGCTGGTCTGCTGACGTGCCATGTGCCGGTTGTGCTGCTGTGCCTGCGCTCTGAGCACCTTTGGCAGAGATTTGTGCTTACAGATCCATCACCAGTTCCAACGGTACGCTTCTCCCCATGCCCAGCAGCATCCTGTTGTTTCATTGCCGTGCTGTTTTGCTTCATTCTGCTTGCTGCTTCCAAACATGCTATCTAGCCTGCCAGTCTAAACACTGTGTGAGTTCTGCAGTTCTGGACAGCCCTCTTTTGGGTGACTACTGTAGACCTACTAACCATGGGCATGGTCATCAAGGTAAACACCCTATTGACTTGCAACTTGTCCGCTTGTCAAGTCTGGAGTTGCAGACTGGCAGTCACAGGCAACATGCACCTGTGATAACATCATTACACTTGGCAGCAGAAGACTGTAGAAATACCTTCTGCCATAACTTAGTGTTTTGAGTGAGCAGCAAAGTACTCTGTACAGCTCATGTGGCTAAAGGGCAGTGCGTTGCTGCAGTTGGGAGTCATCATGGTGTGCCCATGTAGCAGCCCACAGGGATTACAAAGACGAGCTCAGAGCCTGACTTGCGCTGAGAACCTGACTTTGTTGTATAGAGCTCTCCTGCCAGTGCCTGTGTGGTACAAGTACTTTGAGGGCTCAGGCATGGGCATGGTGCTGTGTGCTATGACTACAGGTTGATCAGTCTGCTCTCCCAATCATGCCTGCACCTGATTGCTGTTGTCTTGAAAGGACAGATCCTGCAGTGTAGTAGCATAACAGCAGATGTACTTTTGCCCATAATAGTGTACATGCTTCTACTGTCACTTTATCATCTGCAGCATCTGAGGTGGCTTGAGGCAGACATCCTGTCTTGCGAGTGTGGCACACAGTTGATGTATATCCCTGTCCGGTTTAGGCGTGTACCTGCTTCTGAAGTGTGGGATGCTGGTGGAGCGTGCAACAGTCCTGGTAGCATCTGCCCGAGCCATTGTACGGCAAGAGGCAGCGTATGGACAGTATGCCAAGCCTGAGGAAGTCATGGAATCTGGCAACCAATGTGCCATCTGCCAGGTCAGCATATGCCTGCTTGACATGTTTCCTGCTTTGGCATGCCTATGCTGTTGCGTTTGGATGTCGTGCTGAGCAAGGTATGTAGTGCGTGAAGTGTATTTGTCTCAACATCAGCTGTCCCCTTAACAATCAAGGTTCCACATGCTCACGCCGCGAACCCATCACTACACAGTTTCAGCAATTCAGCTGCACAGATGCAGATGCTGTATACACAAACATGCAACCAAGTTCATGCATGGCAGACAGCATCAGCATTGTTGTCCTTTGCAGGATCCAATGTCAGATCCCATTAAGCTGCGCTGCAGCCACATCTTCTGTGATTCCTGTATATCAGAGTGGTTCGAGCGTGAGAGGACATGTCCAATGTGTAGGGCTGTCATCAAGCCTGCGGGGTTGCACTCCTTTGGAGATGGCAGTACATCACAGCTGCCTCAGGCATTTTAGATTGCAAGCTTTGATTGTAGACTAGTCATCTTATACCATTTTCATGTACTATGAGGCATCCATGGGCTAACCGATTTTGTTCTTGCATGAAACAGACGGGACATCAGACTCTGAGTGTCAGCTTCTTTGAAGCAAATTACTCATTTTGGCAGCTTCTTGTTTGTGAGCAAGTCTATGTGAACTACTGTGCTCACTTATGGAGTTTCCCTTTTGGGAAGCAGAGTTAGTGTATTGATGATGCACTGGACTAAAGAATCTTGAGCAAAGCTTGCAAGTTTGCAATCGCATATTACAATTGTACAACACATGTGCAACATGCAAGTGGGAATACAAAGTAGCAAGTCCCCCCATGCGTGTGGAAAATCAAGACCTCAGCAGGTTGGCGTCTTCTTTCCTCGATTTAGCAGTGCAGCTTTGCAGGACCTACTTCATGTTCCATCTGCTGAGTACCCATGTCAAAATCTCCCTCCCCCCTGTACGTACGCGCATGTGTGACTCTCAGTGCGTCTGTGTGTCCGTCGCGGTATTGTGTCTGTTCCTGCAAGTTTTTGACATTGACCTTTGCTTTGACCTCTGCCTGTTTCGACATATAGGATGCTTGATGGGAAGTCGAGCTAACATCAATCTCGCCAGCTCATTGATAGTGCTGTGCTGGTCGGATTGAGCAGACTGGACTCATGACTGAACCCGCAGTATGATCTGCAACTTTCCATGAGGCAAGCAGGTAGTGTGACAGATTTGCATGGACAGTAGCCTTGTGTCCCAGAAACAGCGACGTCATGGAGGGTTCCGTAAGGATAATCGCCCTTACAGTCTGTATGCTACTAAGTGGCTCGGTCAACACAATAGCAACCAAATATCAGGTACAATGCTGCTGCAAACGCTCTGTGTGTTGCAAGTTTCAAGGCAATCACGGGCGTCATGTGATGTGCAAAAGAAAGCACACATTTGAGCTCCTGCTCGGATGTACAAAAGTAACTTTATGGCTTTTTATGATCCCATGACAACACTGCGCAGGACATTACACCTGTGGGACAAACCAGTTCAGGCCAAGAGCTCACGTTCAAGCATCCAGCAGTCCAGAGCGCTTTCATGTTTCTGGGAGAGACACTGTGCTTCATTCCATACTTTTTCCTGAGATGGAGGAAACAGCAGCGCCACAAAGCTGAACATGGTGCTGCCTATGTGAGCAGTGGTGCCAGCGGCAGCAAAAGGAAGAGGAGATTACGCATCATAGCAGCATTTGCTCTGCCAGCACTCTGTGATGCAGCAGCAACCACACTGCTCAATGTTGGACTTTACTACACGTAAGCCACCCCATCATGTTTTGTATGGAACAGCATCTGCACATAGTGCTCACAGCAATGGCTGCTGATCGATGTCTTCTTCACGGTGCACACTTTCACTCTAGCTTACTGATTGCAGGTATGCATCCACCTTTCAGATGCTGCGTGGCACCTTAGTACTGTGGGCAGGTCTGTTGACAATTGTGGTGCTACACCGAAGGTTGCATATACACAACTGGTTTGGCATGGTTCTGATTGTGGCTGGCGCAGCCATAGTTGGTGCATCAAGGTAGATCTTCTCGGTGCATACCCTGTACCTTCATGTCAGCAAGACAGTTGGATTTGCCTCTACGTCAAGCTGCTTGAGAAGGTTACGTCATGCCCCCATATGTCCTTATAGACATCCAAGTCATGCTCAAACACATGTGGCCTTGTGCAGTATCATCTATGACAGGGGAGTACCGTCACGCCCTCCCTCATTAGCAGGCGCTGTGCAGGTAGGTGCCAGGCAAGCTGTCTCATTCATTTTGTGCTGCTGCATCAGCTGTCACTGCCTGTCATTTGTCTGCTCTGTGGTCCATGATGTCACTGTCAAACCTTCAAGTCGTGCATCATTGACATCTGTCATCATCACGAAGCAGCTCAGAGCTGTTTTGATGTATTGCTCACATCAGCTTGGCTGTGCAGAGTCTCGGCAAAAGTCACAAGCATGCAAATCCTGACAAGGCTCGCGACCCTGTTCTGGGGGACATCCTTGTCGTAGTAGCTCAGATAGCTGCTGCATTGCAATTTATCATTGAGGAGAAATACCTGGCCAAGTACAGGGTGCCAGCACTCCTAGGGGTGGGTCTGGAGGGCATGTGGGGGCTGCTGCTGTCAGCTATAGCCCTGCCCGTCCTGTCTGTAGTCAAGGGCTCAGATGGTTTGGCAACTGACAGCCTCTTCAGCGCTTTCAGAGAAATTTCTCACTCTTGGCAATTGCAGGTGGGCCCAGAATGTCAGCTGCAGTTCTTTGCAGTAGTTTGTCAGCGCTTGAATCCAGAGAGTTATGCATCTCAACAAGCTTTGAGCACCCCAACAAGCAGCTCAGGATTCACTTAGACAGGCGTGTGCATTGGCAAACAACAATGTCTTATGTGGCATGGCAGGCGTCAACTGTTGGCAGCATTGTGAGCATTGCTTTCTTCAACTTCTTCGGGCTGAGCGTCACCAAAAGCTTAAGTGGAGCTGCACGAGCTGCCATTGACGCCTGCCGTACAATACTTATCTGGCTCTTCTCAGTGCAAGTAGGCTGGGAGAGATTTCATGGCCTACAGGTCAGTCACCGCAAATCATTCACGTTTATTGTTGTGCCTTGTGCACGTTGTTCTCTCTTTCCAAGTCAAGTGAGCAGACAATTACGTGGTTGCAAGCAGTCCTTGTTTTGATGTGCAAGGATGTACATCACACGGAGGCCAGTTGTGCTGTCACCCATCTTGCTGGTCTGCTGTGCCAATGCACTTTGTTTCAAGCCTTGCTTGGAAGTTTTGACACCAGGGTTCATGTGTGATTCTCAAGAAACATGCTCTTTTGGAGCAGCAAAGGCTCCATCAGCTGATCATACACCCAAGTCCAGGGCATCAAGCATGCATAACAGCCTTGGTCATAATGGAGAATTGGTGCTGCAGGTTGTAGGGTTCATGATTCTGGTGGCCGGCACATCCATGTACAATGAGCTGCTTCGTGGCTGCCTGCCTGGCGTGCCTCCACCTGTCTCACAGGAGGACTCCCTCGAGGTCAGCTGCCCTGCCACCTAATTTCTTGATGTCAATGTAGTAGTCTGCTCAGGACGGAATGTGTACAGGTAGCAGTGGCCAGTTCAGCAATAATTACCATGAATGATGAGCAAGGCATCAGGGGAACACTAATCTCTAGGTCAATCTCAAATGCAGGACTGCTTCTGGGGCAAACATGTTTGACAAATATTTCTGTGTATTTGTGCAAGACATTGCCCACACAGCATGTCCAAATCTCCGTCTCAGATGCAATGATAGTTGGGAGCATGCAAGAGATGCATGTGTAGGTGCATGATGTGCTGCACAAAAGTCGGTCTTCTTGACTTGCAGACTTGATGCTGCTAGAATAGTGCACCACATGTACTTACATTGCAGGAGCCTCTGCTAGTTCCAGAGGCAGCACAGCCATCAGCAACAGCTCCTCAAGTGGCAGCTGGCCGTCGCCCGCCCAGCGCCCCCGTCAGAAGGCCAGCCCTGCCTCAATCAATAGGCAGCATGCCCTTCCTGGCCAGATCAGTCCGCCTGTTTCCCCACATGTTCTCCCCACACTCTCTGGCCAGCCCACCAATAGATG